>Ga0257127_1000135_pt1 | contig 70972 bp, 78 predicted proteins | sample SI060_135mmetaG_FD_190152 | JGI IMG/M metagenome (GOLD analysis project Ga0257127, IMG submission 190152) | Marine microbial communities from Saanich Inlet, British Columbia, Canada - SI060_135m | ecosystem: Environmental > Aquatic > Marine > Inlet | place: Canada: British Columbia | collected... | reverse complement strand
GGCATTTCATTAAACAACCAATTTGCAGTATCTATGTCATGAACTGAAGTATCATAGATTATTCCAACATCTTTGATATGCAAAGGCATTCTGTTCTCTCTGTGAAATTCAAGCATAACTAAATCCCCATATTTTTTTCCGTCAACTATTTTTTTTACAACATCCACTGCAGGATTGAACCTTTCAATATACCCGCATGTGAGAACAACTTTATTTTTTTCTGCAATTTTGGCAAGTTTTTCGCCGTCTTCAGATTTGTATGTCATTGGCTTTTCTACAAAAACATGCTTTTTAGCTTCCAGCAATTTCATTGCAATTTCTGTATGCGTCGATGTGGGTGTCACTACAAACGCACCGTCAAATTCTTCAGAATTTAATAATTCATCTAATGATTGATAATAATTTACAGAGTATTTTTCTCCATATTCCTTACTTTTTTCATGACTAGAATCACAAATGGCTACAAGTACTCCTAACTCTGATAAAATCCTTGTATGGTTTTTACCCCAACCCCCTGTTCCAATTTGTACAATTTTCATTTAATACACCTTGGTTAACCAATGAGCGTAATCAATATTTTTATTCATTACAATGTCTGAATATTCTTGCATCATTTTTTTTGTAATATCTCCTGGTTTTCCATTACCTATTTTTTTGGAATCCATAGAAATCACTGGTGTAATTTCTGCAGCTGTACCTGTTAGAAAAATCTCATCTGAAATTATTAGTTCACTTCTCGTAAAGTTTCGTTCAACTACATCTATGTCTAAATCTTTTCCAATTTTGAGTATTGCGTCTCTAGTTATGCCTTCTAATGCTGAAGATGATAATGAAGGTGTGATCAATTGCCCATCTTTTACGATGAATATGTTTTCTCCTGGAGCTTCACTTACATTCCCATTATGATCAAGTAGAATTGCTTCATCTATGCCATTTCTTTTTGCTTCTTGTGTTGCAATAATTGAATTTAGATAATTTCCACCCATTTTTGCTTGTGTAGGTGTGGAATTATCTGAGAATTTTCTCCAAGATACTATTGCTGCAGTAATTCCATTTTTGTCAAATAAATCTCCAAATGGAAATGTGAAAATCGCAACATTTGTTGGAGCTTTTTCTGTTACATGTAGGCTAATTCCGTAATCTCCTACGAAATAAAATGGTCTAATGTAACATGATTTTTTAATATTATTTTTTTTACAAATGCCAATTACGGCATTAGCAATTTCACTATCTGTAAAATTTAATGAAATATTATAAAATTGACCTGATTTTCTAAATCGTTTTACATGTTCTTCTAATCTAAACACGTGTAGATTTTTTCCATTCCAATATGCCCTGATTCCTTCAAAAACTGATGTCCCATAATGAATAGCGTGAGTGGTTATTGGAACTTGAGCTTTTTCTGCAGGCATGTATTTTCCATCAAACCAAACATATTTTGAAAGAGGCAGTTTCATATCCAATTTTTAGATGATCACTATTAATTTATTTTCAATTATTTTTTGAATTTTGTGCTGTTTGATAAAATAATTATTTTTTTGACCAACCTTCTTTAGGAAATTTCATTCCTACGACCCTTGTAGTCATATCCTCCATAGATGCATATTTTTCTACCGTTTTCCATTCCTCTTCAATTATTTTTGATATGCCTTCTGGAACATCTTCTTTCCAAGATGATTTTTTACCTTGTGCTGCATCATACAATTTTTCTTTTACTGATGCTGCAGAAAGGGATTTTCTTTCACCAATTTTTGGTTTTAGTCTGTAAAATTTTAACATGTACCCTTCAGCTTTATCTCCCGTATACGAAAAATATTTTCCTTCAACACCGTTGAGGATCTGTTTTCTTAATTTCCATGATTTTGGTGTCAATAATGGTGGCAGGTATTTTTTAAACGGTGCAAAAAATGAATAATCCTCTGTAATTTCTATTGAATCGCCGAAAACTGACATTAGCATTTTTTTTCTAGATTCAAAATTAAATGGAAAACTTTTACTATTAACTTCCTTATCATCATATTTGAAAATAACTGGCATGACTTTTACAATATCTGCCTCTTTTTTCAATTCTTTAATGATCTCTACATGAGCATTTGTTACTGGATTTAGATGTGCGAGGTATAGGGCAGTTGTCAATTATGATTTCTAAATAATTCTCATATTTCAATGATTAATTTCTTGAATAATTCTATCCGTATGATTCGTATTTGACTTCAAAGCTACCGTCTTCACGTTTATCGTGTTCTGTGACGAATCCTTTTGGATTTAAAAAGTCCATTACCCCATCAATTGTTCCTTGCCATCCACAAACATAGAATATGGTATTTTCTTTAGTGATTTTACCTCCAATTACTTCCTCTAATGGCGATGCACCTTCAGTTCTGGGTCTTAGAAATGTTTCAACTCTGCCTGTTTGACCTGCCCAACTTCTGTTAAACCATTCTTGTGGTCTACTGATTGCTGCACGATATCTAAAATTCCATTTATCCTTGCCTTTTGCGATACTCTCATCTTCAAGACCTGTTAGCAAATCTTTGTAACTTAACTCGTCGACATAACTTGCGCCGTGCAAAACAACGATCTCCCTCTTATCCTCGGTATCGTGAAGATGCTGTGCAAAACTGACAAACGGTGCCAATCCGGTTCCGCCGCCGATGCATACGATTCTCCTGGTATCTTTTTCGCCGTTTGGTAGTTCTTCACTAATTCCTAATGCTCTGCCTGCAGGTTTCAACCAAAGAATTTCATCTCCTTCTTTTACGTTAAACAATTGTGTAGTTAATCGTCCTGGAAGTGGTTTTCTGACCCATCTAATTACAAATTCAATATACTCTTTATTTTCTGGATGGGACGCAATTGAATATGCGCGTCTAACAATTTTACCTGCATTTTCTGGATTTGGTAAACCTAATGTGAGAAATTGACCTGCTTCAAAATCTGGAACCGGACCATCATTTGGAACAATTCTGATAATAACAAGGTCCTCTTTTATTAATTGAACATATGTGACAGTTGCTTTGTTATCTACTACCATAACAATTGAATCAGTATGTTGAAGCTTAAATATATTGTGATAATTTCTTTCCTTTGAATTTAATAAAATCGCTAAACGTTAATAACCAATTTGAGAAATATTATTCAATCAGTATCTGATTATTGGGCCGGTCGTCTAGTCTGGTAGGATAGGTGCATGGCATGCATCGGATCAAGGGTTCAAATCCCTTCCGGTCCACTTATTTTTTTAACTTCAACAATAAATTTTTAATCTGCAGATCAGCATTTTTTTCAATTTCTTTAATTTTATCTGTTGAAATAATTATGTCTGTTTGAATTGCTGCTTGTAACGCGCTTTTCTGTACCTCCAAATTAGAATCTGAAAGTAATTTTAAAATAATATTTGTAATTTTTTTAGCCTTTAGATGCCCTAATGCGCCAATTGCACATGATCTCACCATTCCGTGTTTGTCCTCTGCAAGTTTAATTATCTCTGGAATTGCACTTTTTTCATTTCTATTAGCTAATACTAGTGATGTAAAACCTCTGATGTTTTTATCTGAAGAATTAAGATTATCGATTAAAATTTTTGAAATTTGATTTTGGTTTAATAACAGTGCATTAAATGCCTCTCCTCTAACTTGAATACTGTCATCACTTAATCTTAAAATTATTTGTTCTAATATTTTTAATTCATTAGTATTGTGCAACGTTTCTAGTGTTTTTATTTTTTTTTCAGGCTTTCCTACTTTCAATATTTTTATAATATTTTCCAAGATGACATTAAATTCTATTTTGAACTTAATAATCCTTAAATTTTTTATAAATCTTATAAAAAATTCATTTTAACTTTAAATTGTCGTTTGATATTAAAATAATTATGTCAACTGAAACTAGAGATACTATATTCATTGGTAAGAAACCATTGATGGCATATGTAACATCGACGCTAATTCAATTAGCAAATGTGCCATCAGTTAACATTAAAGCTCGGGGACTTAGTATTGGCCGTGCTGTAGATGTGGCTCAAATCGTTGCACGAAAAACTGAAAATACTGGATATTCTATTGGAAATATCAAAATCGACTCGGAATTACTCGAATCCGAAGATGGTAGAACCCGAAATGTTTCAACAATAGAAATTGAAGTAAAGAAAAATACAAGTTAACTTTACTTGAAATTTTTTATTCTCTTTAAATTATTTAAGATTAAACAAAAATTAATAATTTAATAAAATCATTAAGAGAATTGAAATTAATTAGTAGACTTGGTTTAATTACTTCCGGTCCACTTATTTTTTATCTATATTCCAAGGAATAATGGTTTGATGTCCTAGTGTTAAGTACAATAGGATCTACGATGATAAAAATATTGAAATACATTCTATTGTACATTTTACATCTTTGGTGATAAGATGTATTTGGCAAGTTCTATTTTATTTGTTGTATGATTTTTAAATGCACTTTGTGTTTTTTCTTTAATTCCTAATTACTCTATTTTTATTTTTTTTGACCCTTTCTTTTTGTTCATTTTATTTAATTCGCTTTGAAGAAATTCTTTATATTTTTCTGTTTCTTCATCTGTCATATTTGTGATGTTTGAACTTAAAATTGATCCCATCGAAGAAATTTTTTCAAGTATGTCCAATGCAACAAATCTTCCGACATTTCCTAATCTGAAAAGAACTTCTAATTGATTTTTAACAATATCGTTCATTTTATCCACATCTTTTGCTGTCTCTTCACCTTCTTTCGTTAATTGATACCTTCCATCTTTTGTTTCTTGGATTAAATTCTCATCTAAGAGTCGACCTAATAATGGATAAATTAATCCTGGCGATGGTTTCCAAATTCCATTACTTTGCTCTACTGCATAATCAATGATTTCTTTTCCAGTGTATGTTTTTTCTTTCAATAACTCCAAAACAAAATATCGTGAAAACCCTCTCGGAATTGAACTTCCTACTCTTTGAAACCATTCAGAAATCATCACTCATAATATCGCTAGTGATATATTTTAATATTTCTTAATATGACTGACATTACTTCATATTTAACCCAAAAAATAGTATATTTGTCTTAAAAATGGTTAACACTCTTGAATATGATCTAATTATTTGTGGTTCAGGACTTGCTGGACTACGAGCTGCAATAGCAGCTGCAAAAAAAGGTCCACATCTAAAAATTGCCGTTGTTTCTAAAGTACAAGTCATGCGTTCTCATTCTGTTTCTGCAGAAGGTGGAACTGCTGCAGTACTTTTTGAAGATGAGGGGGATACCATTGAATCCCATGTTTATGATACTGTAAAAGGCAGCGACTTTCTTGCAGATCAAGATGTAGCTGAAAGATTATGTGTTGAGATGCCGCAAGAGGTTCATCAGCTGGATCATTGGGGTATGCCTTGGTCTAGAAGAGATGACGGTAGAATTGATCAACGAAATTTTGGTGGTTACAGTTTTCCACGGGCAACATACGCTTCAGATAAAGTTGGTTTCTTTGAAATGCAAACTTTGTATGACACTTGTCAAAAATTTGATAATATTGAATATCTTAACGAATGGTTTGTAACATCAATTATTCATGATGGAAAAACATTCATGGGAGTCACTGCAATTGAATTATCTTCTGGCACATTTTACACAATTAAAGGAAAAGCCCTGATCATTGCAACTGGTGGCGCTGGAAGGCTGTATAGTTTTTCAACTTATGCTCTTTCTTCAACTCCCGATGGCTTGGATATGGGATTCCGTGCTGGCATGGCGCTAAAGGATATGGAGTTTGTACAATTCCATCCTACTGGAATTTTACCTTCCGGAATATTGATCACTGAAGGCGCAAGAGGTGAAGGCGGTTATTTGCTTAACAATAAGGGAGAGAGATTTATGAAAACTTATGCTGCTGGAAAAATGGAATTAGCTCCGCGTGATATTGTTTCAAGATCTATTATGACTGAAATTGAACAAGGTAATGGTTTCAAACATGAGACTGGTGTAGATTGTATGAAACTTGACATTAGACATCTTGGTGATGAAAAAATTAAAGAAAAATTAGGTGGGATTAGAGAAATTTCTATTAAATTTTCTGGAATCGATCCTGCTAAAGATTTGCTTGACATTAGACCTGTTTGCCATTATATGATGGGTGGATTGCATACTGATATTGACGGTGCCACCGAAATTCAAGGTGTATGGGCTGCAGGAGAGGCTGCATGTAACAGCGTTCACGGTTCAAATCGTTTAGGTGCAAATTCAACTTCAGAATGTATTGTTTGGGGTAAAATTACAGGCGAATTGGCAATTGACTATATTAAAAATAAAACAACATCAAACCCATGGCCCCATCATTTAGTTGCCTTAGAAGAGAAAAGAATCTACGATGGAATATTTAGAGGGAATGGAGATGTCAATCCGTATGAAATTAGACAAGAGCTTACTGATACTTTAAACAATAAGGCGTATGTTTACAGAAATGAAACTGATCTTGTTGACGGTTTAAGGAAAGTCAGAGAATTAAAAAAACAAGCTTGGAAACACGTTGATGATAAAGCAAAAGAATACAATACTAATTTCGCAAATGTTATGGAACTTGATTCTATGTTTAGAGTTGCAGAGGTAATTTTAGTTGGTGCAATTAATCGAAAAGAATCTCGTGGCGCACATGCAAGAACTGATTATCCTAAACGTGATGATGCTAATTTCTTACATCATACACTGGCGTATTATGATCCAAATGAACCAATCATGAAAACCCATCCTGTAACAATTACTAAATACCAACCAGTGGAGAGGAAATATTAGATGACTGAAGATGAACACCGTGAAGGCATCAAAGGAATGGCCAATCCTGGTCGTTATGGAATTGAACGTATTGCATATTTGTTAATGCGTTTAACTGGATTAGGATTACTAGGTTACTTTATTGCACACGTTTACGAAACAAGTAATATTTTACGAGGTCGAATGGGTTGGGATGACTTTCTAGCAATGACTCAAACTACTGAAGGCCATATCTTTTTAGTGCTTGTAATTGGCATGTGTGTTTTTCATACTGGAAACGGAATTAGAATTATGTTGGGACATGGCGGTGTTGGTGTGGGACAACCTGCTAGACCTGACTACCCCTATGAACCAGCATCTCAAAATTATAGACATAAAATAGGAATTTACTCCTCCATTGTTCTTGCAGCAGTTGCAATGATGTATGGCATGGCAGTAATGTTTGGTGAATGATATGAAAGAAAGTACAATAATGAAAATACACTATGGAACTGCTTTAGCATCAGTTGGTTTAGTTGCAGTTCATATTTTGATGCGTTTAACAACCGGATTTGCCGATTCTTTATCTTATGAAAATGTCTTAGCTAATTATCGATCTGTTCCATATGTGATCATGCTTGAATTAATTTTGATTTTACTCGCAGTACATGGATTCAATGGATTGAGAGTTATCTTATTAGAATTAAAACAAGGCAGGGTATATGAGAAAGCCGTTTCATACGGTAGTATAGTGGGAATGATTGCATTAATTGGATATGGCTCAAGAACTATTATTATGACAAATATGGGGATGGTGTAGAAATGGCTCAAGTATCTAGTATTGCAGACGAACAAGCATCAACTCCGTTATCTTCACCAAAATCTATTCTTTTAAGAATTTCAAAATTTAATCCAAAATTAGATGAGTCAAGTAAATTTATGGAATTTACTGTTCCTTATCAAAAATGGACTACTGTATTGGAAGCAATTCTTGATGTCAAAAAACATTTTGATCATTCTGTCGCTGTTCGTTATTCTTGTAGACAAGCTACATGTGGTTCATGTGGCATGATGATTAATGGAAAACCAAAACTTGCATGTTTTACAAAAATTAGCGAATTAGATTCTGACGTTGTTACAGTTGAACCTATGAATAATTTTCCTGTAATTCGTGATTTAACCGTTGGATTTGAAAAATTATTTGCAAAACATCAAAAAATTCAACCTTACCTCATTCGTGATGATAGCGAACTAGAATCTGATGAACGGGAATTTTTACAATCACCTGAGGAAGTAGAACAATACATCCAATTTGCTAATTGCATCAAATGTGGATTGTGTAATTCTGCATGTCCTACTATGGCTACTGACTCTTCTTTTGTTGGACCTCAGGCATTAGCACAAGCATATCGATATGTTGCTGATAGCCGAGATAAAGGAAAGGACACTAGATTAAACATAATTGACGAATCTCATGGAATTTGGAGATGTCATTTTGCTGGCTCATGTAGTCAAGTATGTCCAAAAGGTGTTGATCCTGCAATGGGAATTCAATTCCTTAGAGGATATCTGCTAGGATTTAGAAGTTAAAATAATTTTTAAAAAGTTAAAAAAATTTTCAGGTTTCTATAATTTTTTAGGAACTTCGTCCAATTTTTTAGGATTAGGACTATTGTTAACCTGATTGTTGATTTGTTCTGCCATAAAATGATTTGATACATTCACTTTAACATCATTTACGCCATCTACTCTCAAAAGATAATCGTGTACATCTTGACAAATTTTGAAGCCAAATACTGCCGGACAGAAAGGACTAGTTAGATGCAAATCCACCTTAACGTTGCTATCGCTGATATCTACCTCATCAATTAACTCTAATTCTACAATTGAGGTATTGATTTCTGGATCCACGATCTTTGATAACTCATCAAAAATTTTGACTCTAAGTAATTTGATATCTTGACTCATAACGGCAAAAACATTTATGCTATATATAACCATTTTACAACCTTAGTTGATGTATCGTTCACGACTTGGTACTGATTTGAGTGATATCACTTTAGATTATGTTTCATCCATCAATGATGATTCTGAAATTGCTCTGTACGATATTATTGGAAGTCAAGCTCATACAATAATGCTATTTCAAAATAAGATTATTACAAAAAATGATGCCAAAAAAATTCTATCTTCTTTGGAGGGTATGAAAAATGAAACATTTGATGCCTCATCAGGCGCAGAAGATATTCATGAATTAATTGAATCTCTGGTAATTAAAAAAGCAGGTATGGCAAGTGGTGGGAAAATGCACACTGCAAGATCTCGAAACGATCAAGTTGTTTTAGATATTCGAATGAAAATTAGAGATGACATTAACATAATGTGTAATTGTCTTTTGGATACAATTGAATCACTTGTATCTGTATCCAAAAACAATCAAAAAACAATTATGCCTTTTTACACTCACCTTCAACAAGCTCAAGCAGGTTTATTTTCTCATTATCTTTTAGCTCAAGCCGATGTCTTATCTCGAGATTTCCAAAGACTGTTTAATACTTTTGAAAGAATTAATCAAAGCCCTCTGGGTTCTGGACCTGTTGGGGGGACTAGCATTACAATTGATAGACATAGCACTGCAAAAATGTTGGGCTTTGATGGTATTGTTGAAAATTCTCTTGATGCAACTAGTACGCGTGATTTTGTCGCAGAGTATGTTGCAATGGTTTCAATTTTAATGACTAACTTAAGTAGAATTTCTGAAGATTTTATTATCTGGTCTACTTCTGAATTTTCTTTTATTGAATTATCTGATGAGTTTACATCACCTTCAAGTGTAATGCCTCAAAAAAAGAATCCTGATATTTTGGAATTAACTCGAGGTAAGACTGCCGAAATTATTGGAAATCTTACTGCGATTTTAACTACTATCAAAGGTCTAGCTTCAGGATATGGACGTGACTTACAACAAATAAAATCCTCTATCTGGTCTACATCAAAAACATCTATCAGTGCATTATTGATTATAAAATCAATTGTTCTAACTATGAAAGTAAATACAAAACAAATGAAGAAAGTAACAGAATCTAGTAATTTAATTGCCCTGGATATAGCTGAGAAATTAGTTAAAGAAGGAATTCCGTTTAGAGTAACTCATAAAATTTCAGGTGTTTTGGTCCAATTGGCACATAATTCAAAAAAACCTATTTCAAAGTTAACTGCTTTAGAAATAAAAAAATCTGTAGAAGGAACTACTGTAGATCCTAAAATTGTATCTGAGATTATTTCTACTACTAGTGTTGTTTCTTCTCTAAAAGATAGAAAATCATTTGGCTCTTCTGGATATGATGAGCAAAAAAGAATGATTTCTGATAGAACTCAGAAAATTAGTATTTGGAGATCAAATATGTCTGAAAGAGACAATAAAATCAAGTCTTCCATTGATGAACTTCAAAAATTAGTTGATGAAATCATTTAATGAATAAAGTAGAAAGCGGGTCTAGAGGGATTCGGACCCTCGACAACCGGATTAAAAGTCCGGTGCGCTACCTGGCTGCGCCATAAACCCACAAAAAAAATATTGAACCTGTATAATTTAGCCTTTTACAAATCTACGGGTTCTGACAGAAACTTTTAATCTAGGATTTTGATTCATACTACTAGTGCCCTTGTAGTATAGTCCGGTCTAGAATTCGACCCTGTCACGGTTGAGACGCGTGTTCGAATCCCGCCGAGGGCGCCATTATTTTCAATTTTTAAAGTGATCGTCGCCTGCTTTATTTTTAGAATATGTCCAAAATCATCCTACAATAATATTAAAATTCAGGCAATTTCAGGTGAATTTGTTGTCTGAAGAAAAAATAGAGTCTAAAGTAGAAGTAAAACCTACTGAAAATTCTGTATCTGAAAAATCCTCCATTGAAGATACTAAAAAAACTGAAGATGCAAAAATAGAGGCCGAATCTAAAGCAGCTCAAGAAGCAGCGTCTAAAGTAGAAGCAAATGCAAAAACACTAGCAGATGCAGAGGCAGCAGTACAGATAGCTCTTGAAAAAGCAAATGCTGCAAGAGCAGAATTAGAAGCAGCAGCAGATGAAGAATACAAAGCAATTGCTGCTGAAGTTAAAGCAGACACTGCTAAAAAAGTCGATTTTACATTCAAGAGAAAGGGTGAAGAAATTTTTAGAAGAGAAATGGGCGAACCTGAATTTTGGTTAGAAAAAGAAGACAGATTTCCAAGACCTATACTTTCTGCAGATGAACAAGAATCCATTACAAGAAAAGCTGAAACGCCTCATGATCAAACTCCTGAATATAATCCACAACATGTTCTTAGTCCAGAATATGGTGGTGTTTCAAATTATGAACGTGGTGTTGATTCTTTCTTAGATGAATTAAAAACTAAACTCGATAAACAAAAAAGTGATCCTGAAACAACTGAAAAAGAAATACTTGCAACAGAAAATGAAATTACCTATTTAGAATCAATACATGAAAATTTCTATATTGGAATGAATGTCTTCCGAACAGCAAAAGGTGGACGGGATAAAATCAGTGCATAGGTTGGTATGATGATATGAATCACGTAATTTTTGATGTAATGAATGCTAGAGTAACTTTCAAAAATGTCCCCATTCATGAATTATCTAAATTTGCTTTTAATGATGTCGCAGCAGCATCTGAAGCATTTAAAAAAATTCCGGGAGTTGATGAATGTATAATTATTCAAACTGCAAGTAGGATTGAAATTTTTACAGTTAGTAATACTGAAACTACTGATTCTCCAGATGCAAGAAGAGTTGAAGGCAAAACTCTGATTTTAAATCAAGTTAAAGAAACTTGGATTTCTTTAACTGCTTTAGAACAAATTGATATTGATCACTTTGATCAAACCATTGAAGTTTACAAAAGTGATGATGTGTATCTTAATCTTCTACGATTAGGCTCAGGTATTGATTCATTTGTTGTTGGTAAACCTGAAGTTTTTGATGAAATTGTTCAATCATTAGCTCATGCAAAATCTGCAGGCACATCCGGTACTATCCTGAATAAATTATTTGAAAGTGTAATTCGATTATCCACTCGAATGAGAGACACCACAGGTATTGCAAAAGATATTATTTCTCTTGGAGACATTGCAGTAAAATTGGTTGAAGAAAAAACAGGGCTTGATTCAAAGAAAAAAGTACTATTGATTGGAACTGGAAATCCAGCTGCTTTAGTTGCAAAATCTCTCAATAAAAAAGAAATTTCTTATGATGTAGCTAGTAGGAGCATTGAACGTGCAACTGGATTTAGTACAATTGTGGGTGGAACCCCTATATCTTTTGATGATGTGTATTCCACATTTGACAAATATGATATAATTTTTGTTGCAACAACGTCTGATTATTTCTTAATTACATTTGATAGAATTAGACTTGTAATGGAGGAAAAGAAGAAAGGTACATTGGTTTTAGATTTATCTGATCCAAGAACTGTGGATGAAGGAATAACTGCTCTTCCTGGAATTAAATTGTTATTTAGAGATCAAATTGCAGAAATTTATGAAGAAAGTGTAAAAGATAGATCCACTATTGTTCCTGCAGTTGAAAAAATCATTGAAAAGGAATTACCTGTATTATCTGCTAGAATGAAAAGATTAGACGCTTAGTTTCTTTTTATTTTTGTTTTCTTAGCAGGAATTGCATTACTGCTTCTTTTGAATAATCAATTCCATGAACTTCATCAGTATGTGTTCTAAAATTTTCTATTACTTTTTCTTGATCACCATCTACTTCAAAATTACATTCAAAACCATAGTCATTACACTTTAGTTTTGGCATATTCTGATGAAAATAATATCCGTATAAAAATTAAGATATTTTTAATTTAGTAGTGCAATATTAGTAAAATATAATTTTTATCCGTAGGACTCGTATTTAATTCCAAAACTACCGTCTGATTTCTTTTCATGCTCTGTAACAAAACCTTTGGAATCTAAATGATCAATTACGCCATCAATTGTTCCTTGATATCCGCAAATGTAGATAATTGTGTTCTCTGGTGTCAATGCCTCTCCTACCATTTCCTCTACTGGTGACAATCCTGTTTTTTTATCTGGTTTAAAAAATGATTCAACTCTTCCAACATGACCGTTCCAAGATCTATTGAAGAACTCCTTTGGTCTGCTAATTGCTGCTCTGTATCTAAAATTCCATTTATCTCTTCCATTTTTTTCACTTTCTAATTCCATATCTGTTAAAAGGCGTTTGTAACTTAATTCATCAACATAACTTGCACCGTGTAAAACTATGACTTCTCTGCTATCCTTGGTATCCTGGAAATGTTTTGCAAATGCCACAAATGGAGCTAAACCTGTTCCTCCACCTACACAAATTACTCTTCTATTGTCTTTTTTACCGTTGTGTAATTTATCGCTAATTAGTAATGCTGCTCCCGTTGGATCTCCGAGGGTAACTTCATCTCCAACACTAAGGTAAAATAATTCAGTTGTTACACGACCTGGAAGTGGTTTTCTAACCCATCTAATTACAAATTCAAAATAATCTCTATTTTCGGCATGGGATGCAATTGAATATGCCCTTCTAACTACTTTCTTCTCTGCTGGAATTGGTAGACCAATTGTTAAAAATTGACCCGTTTGATATTCTGGCATTCCGTTCTCAGGAACCAATCGTATGATTACTAGATCTTCTTTTAGTAACTCTCTGTAGACAACTTTTGCCTTCATTTCAGATACCATACAACGAGCTTCATCGTTACTTTGGTTAAATATATTTCTCTTACAAAATAATTATGAAAATTTGATAAATTGTATAATTCTAATTAATTTGTGACATTATTTCATCAAGAATTTTTTGATTTGCTGCGGCAATGAATGACACTCTTGTCTCATAACTTAGATCTGCATCTAGTGGATTCAAATCTGCATCTAGAAGTAAACCTCCTGCCTCTTTAACAATGATGCATCCCGCAGCAATATCCTGAATTCTAATTTTATCTCTAAAGTCAATAAAAATATCCATGACACCTCTTGCAAATAATGCCATTTCTAACGCATTAGCACCAAAATGTCTTGTATGATTATGATTTTGAAATATTGGGTACATTCGTTTCATTAATTCATTTGAACCCCCAGATGTGTTAATTCCAACTATTTTGTAAATTGGTTCTTTTTGTTGAACTTTGATTGGTTTTTCATTAAAAAATGCACCTTTACCTTTTGAAGCCCAATACATGTCCCCATTTGTTAGATCTGTTATCACTCCATCTGTAATTGAACTGAGTTTATTTTCTGTTGCAAATGCTAACGAACTACAAAAAAACGGTACACCACGTACTGCATTAGCAGAACCATCAATTGCATCCATTATGATGTAACCTTTTGGATTCTCTGATAGTTCCACTCTTCCACATTCTTCCCCTAACACAACACATTCAAAATTAATTTTTTTAAGATAATCTAAAACTGTTTTTTCCGCAATGATGTCTATGTTTCGTGAAATATCTCCGCCTGCACCTCTTCCAAAATCACCTGCGGCATCTTCTGTTCCTGCAAGATCTTTTACATTTTGATAAATTTGATTTGATGCCTCACGAAGAATTTCTACAATTTCCACAAAAAATAATTCTCTCTTCGTAATTTAAGTGAAGAAAATTTTTGTATTGAAAGCATAAATAACAACAAATAAGATTGTGTTTGTGAGTGGAAAAGACGAATCACTTTTCAGTAAAGGTGCTTTGATGGGAACTAAACCTGGAAAACAAATCATAAAACAAGGCTTATTCAAATCCAAAGGATTCAAGCAGTTTAATCAATACAAGCAAGAAGCTGAAGATACATTCCCTGCATTTGCCCAAAGATTTGCAAAAAACCTTTTTGATCAAATTAACGCTGATAACTCTCCAAACACAACCCAGCAACAATTTGCAGAAGAAGTTGGTTCTACAGAAATTATTTTAAATGCATCTGAAATTGAGCCTATAAAATCCAAATTACAGGACTTTGATACTTTGCATGATAGAGTTCTTAGAATTTTAAATTCAAATTTTGTCAAAATGACATTCCCTGTTTTTAATGGTCTCTTTGATGCGTCTACAGATTATTTTAAAGATGAGCAAAGTACTACCATGAGGGAAGACATTGTTGATGGCCATATCATTGCAATTGATCTTAGTGAGCCCATGGATAGAATTGTAGACAAAGATGAAGATTTAGAATATTTAGATGATTACAAATTAATGAATCCCTATATCTTGAAACTTGCCAGAGAAAAAATTTCAAAAGGTGGTGAGGATGTACTCAAAGAATTTGAAGAAGGTTTCAAACAAGCAAGAATTGGACAATATCTTGATACAAAATTAAAAGATAAACCTACGGAGATTACCGAAGAAGAATTAGTTGAAAGTTACAAAAAATATCGTTCTGTAATGGGTACTGCTGGTAGAAACATGGCGTTGAATCGTGCACCTTTAGCTGATATCTTCTACACTGGAATGGCAAAAGCAGCTGAATCTGTTGGATGTGGAAATGAGATAGAAGACAGTATTAGAGATAGAGCTGCAAAAATTCCTTCTTGGCCATTATTTTATTCATTAAAAATGAATGATGCAAAAAGTGGATTTGAAGAAACAATGAATCATAGCGAATCATATCTAAGTGAAGCAAGAACTGCACTTGAAAAATTACCTGATAATTTTTCACATACAAAATTTTTAGAATTTCTATTTCTTACTGTTGAACATTATAACCAATTCTGGTATAAAAAATTACAACAAGAAAACATCTGGTCCGATTTGAACAAAAATCTTCCAACCCGCTGATAAAATTGATGTGGTCTGAAAAATACCGACCTCAGATTATTTCTGATATGGTTGGTAATGAGGAGCCTCGTGCAGCCATAATGGAATGGTTTGCAAAATGGAAAAAAGGAACAAAACCTCTTTTGGTCGTGGGGCCTCCTGGAATTGGAAAAACTACTATCGGATATCTTTTGGCTACACAATTTGGTTATGATCTGATTGGTCTTAATGCCAGTGACGTTAGAAGTAAATCTCAAATTAATGAAATCCTTATGCCCGTTTTAGGCAATGTTAGTGTTTTAGGAACTCCTATGATCTTTATTGATGAGGTTGATGGTATTCATGGTCGTGGTGACTATGGCGGTGTTGCAGCACTTGTTGATATTTTAAAAAAACCAAATGTGCCTATTTTACTTGCTGCAAATTTTGACGATTCAGATAAAATGAAGAGTATTAAAAAAGTAGTAACAACAATTTCTTTTAAAAAAATACCCCCACGTCTTTTGCGTGTTTATTTAGATAATATTTTAACAAAAGAAAATACAAAATTAAGTCCTGGTTCATTAATCAAAGTCATCGATAAATCCCAGGGTGATATTCGTTCAATGATTAATCTTACGCAGTCTTTACTGACTGGATTTAATCCTCCCACAGAAACTTCTTTTGATAGTGTAAATATTGAAGATGGAATAAATGCTTTTTTCAAAGCAAATTCTATTCAAGAAGCTAGAGGTGTTTTATATTCAATACAAATTGCTCCTAGAGATAAAATTAATGCATTTTATTCTAGTATAGTAAGTAGTGATCTAGATACTGTTACACTTGCAAAATATTTAGAGGTTATTTCAAATGCTGATATGTTACTTGGAAAAATTATGAAAACACAAAATTGGAGATTACTGCGTTATCTTAATGACATTTTAATTAATTTATATCAAAAAGATGATCGTATAAGATATTCTAAATATAATTTATCCTGGCCTTTACTAAATAGAATTCGTTGGGATGGCGCAAAAATTAAATCACTATCTTCTGTACTGTCAAAAAAACTACATCTTTCTTCTAGTGCATTTGTAACATTATGCTTGCCCTACCTTTTATTTTGTATCAAAAATAAAACTTTGGAATTAGAACTGGAAGAAACTTTTGGTGCTATTATTGATAAGGAGATTGAATTGATAAAATGAGTTGGATAAAAATTCCAATGAAATTTCCAGGAACGTGCATTGTCTGTAATGGTAAAATTGAAATCAATGAAATTGGACTCTGGTCAAAAGGTTCTGGTGTTAAACATGAAAAATGTGCCCAAACCAATGAGCTGAAATGCATTGTTTGTGGTTCTTCTGCTGGATGCCCTCAATGCGAATTTCAAGATATCTGTGATATCCCAAATGTATCCCAATTGTGTATGTGTAAGAAATGTGGTGATGAAAAGAATGCTTTTGATTCATATCAAAAATCATCTAAAAAGAAATTTTCTATTCTAAACTCTTAGTTTTTTTATAATAATTTGCAATTTCTTTTATTTGAATCTAAATTAATATAGAGAAACAATCTCTTTTTAGATCAACATTATGCATTCTGAAAAGATTGACGAATATACTAAAAATAATAACATGTCCCTACAAGGGGGAGGTCAAGATCGCATTGGTGCTCAGCATGAGAAGGGTAAGCTAACTGCTCGTGAAAGAGTTGATCTTTTAGTTGATGAAGGTACCTTTGTAGAAATTGATCCATTAACAACTCATCATTATCATGAATATGACATGCAAAAAAAGAAATTTTTTACTGATGGTGTAGTTGGAGGTTATGGGAATGTCTCTGGACGTCAAATCTTTGTTTTTGCATATGATTTTACTGTTTTAGGTGGAACTCTTAGTCAAATGGGGGCTAAAAAAATTACCAAATTAATGGATCATGCATTAAAAACTGGATGTCCAATTATTGGAATTATGGATTCCGGTGGTGCTAGAATTCAAGAAGGAATAATGAGTTTAGATGGATTCGCGGATATTTTTTATCATAATCAATTAGCCTCTGGAGTAATTCCGCAAATTACTGCCAGTGTTGGTCCTTCTGCAGGAGGTTCAGTGTACTCCCCTGCTATGACTGATTTTGTTATAATGGTTGAAAAAATTGGAAGTATGTTTGTAACTGGACCTGATGTTGTTAAAAGCGTATTAGGTGAGGAAATTTCATTTGAAGAACTTGGCGGTGCAAATACCCATGGATCAAAAAGTGGGGTTGCACATTTTGTTGCTGAAAACGAATACGAATGTATGGATTACATTAAAAAATTAATTTCATTTTTACCTCAAAATAATACTGAACAACCACCTAAACTCACAACTGATGATGATCCAAATAGATTAGATCATAATCTAATTAACATAATGCCTGAAAATCCTCTACAACCGTATGATATGAAAGAAATTATTAATTCCATTGTTGATGATCATGAATTCTTTGAAGTCCATGAATTATTTGCACCAAATATTATAGTTGGATATGGTAGACTAAATGGCAATGTCGTTGGAATTGTAGCCAACCAACCTATGCATCTTGCAGGTGCATTGGATATAGATTCATCAAATAAGGCATCGCGTTTTATTAGATTTTGTGATGCATTCAATATCCCGATAATTACTCTAGTTGACACACCTGGTTACATGCCAGGTTCTAATCAAGAACATAATGGAATTATTCGACATGGAAGTAAGCTACTGTATGCATACTGTGAAGCCACTGTGCCAAGAATTACTTTAGTTATTGGTAAGGCGTATGGTGGCGCATACATTGCAATGGGAAGTAAAAATCTTAGAACCGATGTAAACTATGCATGGCCTACTGCCAAATGTGCTGTATTGGGTGCAGAAGCAGCTGTAAAAATTATGAATAGAAAAGAACTTGCTGCTTCTGATGATCCTGAATCTCTTAAACAAGAACTTAAAGATGAATTTGCACAAAAATTTGAAAATCCTTATGTTGCCGCATCCCATGGAACTGTCGATAACGTAATTGATCCTGCTGAAACAAGACCTATGCTGATTAAAGCTTTAGAAATGCTTGCAAATAAAAGAGAAAAACAATTACCTAGAAAACATGGAAATATTAATTTGTGATTGAAGATGATTGAAAAAGTACTTATCGCTAACAGAGGAGAAATCGCATTACGTGTAATTCGAACTTGTAAAGCACTTGGAATTAAAACAGTTGCAGTATATTCTGATGAAGATACAAATTCAATGCATGTAAAACAAGCAACTGAAGCGTATCATATCGGTGAGGCAACCCCTTCAAAATCATATCTTAATCAAGAAAAAATTTTAGATGTAATGTTGTCATCTGGCGCAGATTCTGTTCATCCGGGCTATGGTTTTCTTTCTGAAAATGATGATTTTGCAAGACTCTGTGAAAAAAATAAAATAACTTTCATTGGTCCTTCTGCAGATTCTATGAATCTTTGTGGTGATAAAATGAAATGTAAAGCTGCGATGCTAAAAGCTGAAGTTCCAACTGTACCTGGAAGCCCGGGGTTGGTGAAGGATGCAGATGATGCAGAAAAAATTGCTAACGAAATTGGTTATCCTGTAATGTTAAAATCTGTTTTTGGTGGTGGAGGTCGTGGAATTAGAATTGTTACTAATGACAAAGAGCTACGTGATGGTTACGAATCTGTAACTGGAGAATCCATGGCGGCAGTAGGCAAGTCTGCAATACTAGTTGAAAAATTCTTAGAAAAAACACGACACATTGAATATCAATTTGCTAGAGATACACAAGGCAACGCTGTTCATATTTTTGAAAGAGAATGCTCTATTCAAAGACGTAACCAAAAATTAATTGAACAAACCCCTTCTCCAATAGTTGACGAAGAAACTAGAGCACGAATAGGTGAATTAGTTTGTAATGCTGCACATGCAGTTGATTATACCAATTTGGGTACTGCGGAATTTTTGAGAGCAGATAATGGTGAGTTTTATTTTATTGAAATTAATGCTAGATTGCAAGTAGAGCATCCTATAACTGAATTTGTATCTGGATTAGATTTAGTTAAATTGCAATTAGATATTGCAAATGGAGAACCAATTCCTTTCAAACAAAATGATCTAAAAATGAATGGATATGCAATTGAATGTAGAATAAATGCTGAAGACACATTCATGGACTTTGCTCCTTCTACTGGACCTGTTCCTGACGTAACAATTCCTGCAGGGCCAAGTGTTAGATGTGACACTTATCTATATCCTGGATGCACTGTTTCTCCATACTACGATTCACTTATGGCAAAACTTGTAACGTGGGGTCAAACATTTGAAGAATCTAGAACTAGAATGCTTGCTGCATTAAATGATTTCTATATTCAAGGTGTTGAAACATCTATTCCTTTGTATAAGACAATTTTAAATTCTGATGAATACAAAAATGGTGATCTTTCTACTGACTTCCTAAAACGTTATGATATAATTAATAGATTGACAGCAGATCTTAAAACTGAAAAAGAAAATAAAACTGATGCAGCTTTAGCCGCAGCTATTATTCATTCTGAATACTTTAAGAGTCGTATACACGATACCACTGCTCATAATTCCCACTGGAAGGATAAACTGGATTGATAATATGACCAATTACAAAATACAAGATATTGAAAAATCTTTTGATGGAAGAATTGTAGCCAATCTTGGAAATAACGATTATGTGATAAAAATAAATGACACTGAACATAAATTAAAAATCATTAGTATGAATTCAAATGGGATTGAATTCATTTTAAATCAACAATATCATAAAGCAAAATATCTTGAACAATCTACAAATGAAATGAATATTGTAATTGACAATGTTCCTGTAACCCTTAACTTACATACTCATTTTGATAAAATTGTTTACAAAAATTCTGGCGGTGGAGGTTCTGGTGCAACACAAAAAGCACTAAAGAGTCAAATTCCTGGCAAAGTAGTTTCAATTTCAGTTGGACATGGCGATTCTGTCAAAAAAGGTGATGTTGTTTGCACTTTGGAATCTATGAAAATGCAAGTTGTAGTTAAAGCCCATAAAGACGGAGTTGTACGAAACATCAAAGCTAAAGAGTCTGGCATTGTTGCTAAAGGCGACATTATTGCTGATATAGAATAAAAAAAATTATTTATTTTAAAAAGTTTTTAATTTCTTGATAATTTGGCTCTTTTAGCGGATCTTCTGAAACCCATTTGTAGCCAATTTTACCATCTTCCATAATTACGAATACTGAGCGTTTTGCGGCATTGTAATCTTTAATGTGTAGTAAATCTTTAAGCAAAATATCATAATCCTTGATTGTTTTACTGGTATAATCCCCTAATAATGGAAAATTGAAGTTATTTTTTTCTGAAAATGCTTTATTTGCAAATGGTCCATCATTACTAATTGAAATTATTTGTGCACCCATATCTGATATTTCTTGCCATGAATCTCTGAAAGTGCATAATTCTACCTCACATACTGGTGAACTTGCTGCAACTATGAATGATAATACGATTTTTTTACCCTTAAATTCATCTAAAGTCCTTAATTTTAATTCTGTATCAGGAAGTTCAAAATTTGGGGCAATGTCTCCTACATTTAATGCCATGATGATTGTTTTCAATTATACTATTAATTACTTTACAAAAATCATGTTCATAAAAACTTGATCGGAAAAACGAAGCATACGTTATTATACAAAAATTGGAGATGAATTTTGAATTGGTCGGAGAAATAGCGGGCAATTATAGCACCGTAGTATTGATGTTTGGCTTTGCGATTGTGGCAATGGCACCTGCACTTTTAATTTCACGTATGATTTCACCTCGTAAAAAAAGTAATCCTGTAAAATTCTTGCCAATGGAATGTGGTCAAGTTCCTAGTGGTGAGGGAAGAACACATTTCATGATGCAGTATTATCCGTACATTTTGATGTTCGTTGTTTTTGACGTAATGGCAATTTTCATGTATGCTTGGGGCAGTACTCTTTTAGAACTTCCAAAGAGTGCAACTTTGCCTATGCTGGGATTTTTGGGAATAATGTTTGGTGCAATGGCATTTGCACTTTACCAATCAGGGAGAAGAAGAATATGGTAGTTATTTATAGAAATAATATTGATGAGGGTTGGGTATAGAATTGCTTAAAGATTTAATGACTCCAGAAAACGCAAATGTTTTCATTGGAAAACTAGGGGATATTCTAGAAAAAGCAATTGATGCACCATTGGGATATGCTATCAATTGGGGTAGAATTTGGTCTCTCTGGCCTGTACATATTGAAACAGCTTGCTGTAGTGTTGAGTTTGGTGCAGCATCAAGTCCTAGATATGATGTTGAAAGATTTGGTATCATTGAAGCATTTGGATCACTTAGGCAATGTGATCTAATTGTTGTTCAGGGAACTATTACGCGAAAAATGGCTCCACGTCTTAGATTAGTTTATGATCAAATGCCAGAACCAAAGTATGTTATTGCTATGGGGGCTTGCGCAATCACTGGTGGTTTGTATTTTGATTCATACAATGTACTTCCAGGAATTGATGGTATTCTTCCAGTTGATGTGTATGTTCCAGGTTGTCCACCTAGACCTGAAACTCTCATACAAGGATGTATTTTGTTACAAGAAAAAATTAAGAGAATGAAAGCTAGGAAGTTTGTATAATGAGTACTAATACTGAACAAGTTACTATTGAAGAAAAACCGGCTGAAGAAAAACCAGCAGCAAAACCAGCAGCAAAACCAGCAGCAAAACCAGCAGCAAAACCAGCAGCAAAACCAGCAGCAAAACCAGCAGCAAAACCAGCAGAAAAACCTGTGGAATTACCTGAATTTGAAAAAAATATTTCTGATAAAATTGTTGAAAAATTTGGTGATAAAATTGTGGTTTCATTTGTAAAAGAAAATCGCGTTGGAATTAACGTTGATAAAGAAAACGTTCATGATGTTGCTAGATTCATTCGTGATGAACTAAATTATGATCATGTGGAGTCCGTTTCAGGTGTAGATTATCCACAAGATAAAGAAATTGAAGTTGTTTATCATATTGGATCTTATTCTGATCCATCACTAGCAAGTCAACTTATTGTTTTAGCAACAAGAGCTGAAAGAGAAGAAAATCCAATCCCTGGAAAAGATGCAACCAAATTACCTACTCTTAGAGATATATTCTACAGTGTAGAATTTCATGAAAGAGAGGTTTTTGAAATGTTTGGAGTTTACTTTACTGGCCATCCTGATAATAGACGATTACTTTTACCTGAAGACTGGGCAGATTTACCTCCTCTTAGAAAGGACTTTGCAATAAAGGGACGATAGAAATGACTAACGAATTTTTACCTCCTGGATTAGCACTCCAAAAAGCCGATGAGAGAATCATGACTCTTAATGTTGGACCACAACATCCTGGTTCCGGACATATGAGAATTATTGTTCAAATTGATGGTGACTATATTGTTGCATGTGATCCAGATCCAGGCTATGTACATCGTGGGGAAGAAAAAATGGCTGAATACAGAAATTACATTACAAACATTCCTCATTTAGAAAGACCTGTAATTCATGATTCTTGTAATGTGCTTTATCCATATGTCTTGGGAGTAGAGGACTTACTTGGAATTGAAGTTCCAGAACGTGCAAAATATGTTCGAGTAATTTGTTCTGAATTAAATCGTTGTATCTATACCATGTATTGGCTTGCCATCTATGGAATTTTCTTAGGTCATTCTACAATGTTTATGTGGCCCGCAGGCGATCGTGAACTCTTAATTGATCTTATGGAAAAAATTAGCGGTGCAAGAGTTACACATGCACATTTTGTTCCAGGTGGAGTTAGAAATGATTTACCTCCAAACTTTGAAGAAGTATGTTTGCGTCAAGTAAATTATTTTGAAAAACGTATACGAGAATATGCTGCAGTCTTTTATGATAATCCAATTTTAATTTCAAGAACCCAAGATACTGGTGTACTTTCTCGTGAAGATGCAATTCGACTTGGAGTAACTGGTTCTGTGCTTCGTGCAAGTGGTGTTGATTATGATCTTAGAAAAAAGGAACCTTATGATGTGTATGAGGAATTAGATGTTCATAGTCCTGTATTGAAAGAAGGAGATTCTTATGCAAGATCTAAAATCCCGTGGCTCGATATGTTGGAAAGCTGTAAAATTATTAAACAAGCATTAGAAAAAATGCCAAAGTCTGGTTCTGTTAGAGTTAAACTAAAACCAAATCCAAAAGGAAAAGGACTTAATTCTGTATACAAACGTGTAGAATCTGGCAGGGGTTCACTTGGGTGCCATATTGTGTCTGATGGTAAGGTTGAACCGTATCGATTAAAACTCAGTGTTGGTTCTTTTAGAAATTTAATTGCATTACCATATCTTCTAAAAGGCGAAAAACTTGGCAACATGCCATCTGTTTATTGGAGTCTTAATTATTGGCCAGTGGAGGCAGACCGATAAATGTCTGTTATTGCACCTGACTTCAAACTAAGTAAATTTATCCAATCATTAATCAGTGATGTTGTTTGGGCTGTTCTGATAATATCATTAATTGGTCTACCTCTAATTATGATGGTTTTATTTTTTATTCCAATGCCTGTAATTGATGGGGAACTACTTACACCATTTCTTGCATTTACTTATCTAGCGGATCCGACACGTACACTTCCAATTGTTCAAGCCTTTATGACCACTGATATGTTTAAGATAATGGCATTTCCTGGATTTGGTTTTGCTGCATTATTAGCTGCTGCAACAATTTTTGTTGAAAGAAAAATGCTTGCAAAATTACAATTAAGAGTTGGTCCTTTTTACTGTGGAAAAGTTGAAGGTATTTTACAATTAGCGGGTGACGGATTAAAATTAATTTCAAAAGAAATTATTATTCCTGCAAAAGCTGATAAGCCTATTTTCTGGGCGGCGCCTGTTCTGTTTGTAGCGTCAGCTGCGGCATTTGTTGCATTAATTCCTGTTGCACCAGGTTGGGTAGTTGCAGATGTGGATATGGGATTACTTGCAGTATTTGCAGTAATAGGATTTTTCCCAATTGTGACGATTCTTTCTGCATGGTCTGCAAACAGTAAATTCCCATTCATTGGAGGAATTAGAGCATTATTCCAAATGGTTTCATTTGAAATTCCGTTAATCTTATCTCTGTTGGGAGTTGTAATGGTGACTGGAACTCTTAATTTATCAGAAATTGCTGCAAGTCAATCTAGTTTCCCTTGGATTGTATTTTTACCGATTGGTGCCATTGTATTTTTTATCACAATGCTTGCAGAATTGGAAAGAATTCCATTTGATTTACCAGAGGCAGAAAGTGAAATTGTTGCTGGATGGTTAACTGAATTATCTGGAATGATGTATGGGCTTGTTCAACTGGGAACATATCTGAAACTTTATGCATTTGCAGCATTGTTTGTTGTATTGTTCCTTGGTGGATGGAATGGCCCGATGATTGTACCGCAATTCCCTATGGAAATTATTACTCATGGACTGGAAATGGGTCCAGTTACAGTAAAAATAGGTGGATTGGCACCATTACTTACTCAAGTAATTACTCCAGAAATGATTAATGGAACTATAATGTTTGTTCTAAAGACAGTTGGCGTTATCTTTTTCATATTACTCCCAAGAGGTGTATTTCCAAGAATTAGAGTTGATATGCTGCTAAATCTTGGTTGGCACAAGTTGATCGGACTTGCATTCATTAACATCTTTATTGCACTGGCCTTGGTTTACGCTGGAGTGCTAGGACCCGGAGGCTTACAATGACAAATACTGCTACAGGAATCATACGTGCACTAAATTCTGGAATTAAACACATTGCAACAAAACGATTTACTCTTCGTTATCCTGAAGAGAAACTAAAGTTTGTAGGTGACGGTTACCAATTTGATCCTTCTACAGGTGTTGGAATTGCTGGACTAAAGGGACGTCATATGCTATTCCATGATCACTGTACTGGATGTCAATTATGTTCTATTGCATGTGAAGGTGTTGCTGAAGCAATCGCTATGGTAAAAGTTCCAGATCAACAAAAACAAAACAAAAAATCAATCATGCCTCAAATTGATTATGGAAAATGTGTCTTTTGTGGTTTATGCGTTGACGCATGTCCGTTTTATGCTCTTTACATGACTAATGATTACGAACTCTCTTCTTTTACCAAAGAAGGTTTGATCTACACTCCTGCACAACTTCAGGTTAAACCCTATGTTGCACAGGACAGTGAAATTATAATTACTAAATGGGGTGCAACTCATGGCTGATGCTGCATTCCTTGCACTAACTGTCATTACGATTGGTTCTGCAATTGCCGCACTTGAAATGAGATCATTGATTTATGGCTCTATTGCACTAATGGGAACTCTTGGTGGAATTGCTGGGTTTTTCTTTTTACTTGATGCGCCATTTGTTGCATTGTTTCAATTAGCAGTTTATGTTGGTTCAATTGCTGTCTTGATTCTATTTACTGTCATGCTTGTAAAGAGAGAACTTATTTTTAAAATGATTGAAGATAGAAGACGAAAATTTGCAGGAATTGGTTTAATGCTAATTATCATGGTATCTTTAGGTGCAGTGTTTTTGGATTCTGGAATTAAAACAATAACTACTGACGAACCATCAGTTGATTTTAGGGATATCGGTAAAAACTTTGTAACTTATTATTGGCCCGCATTAATTTTGATGGGTTTAGTTTTAGCCGGTTCCGTAACTGGTGCACTAGTTCTAGCTAGAAGGGAGGATGTGGAAAATGACCAACGAACTAATTGATTTTACATTAGTTTCTGTTGCCATGTTGGCAATAGGAATTTACGGACTTGCCGTAAAACGTAATTTTATTCGAATGTTATTTGCAGTTGAGATTATCATCAATGCTGCAAATCTTAATCTTGTTGCATTTGGTAGATTTTTACCTCATGCTGGTGGTCAAACTTTGGCATTATTCTCAATAGCAATTGCAGCTGCAGAGGTAGCTGTGGGATTGTCTTTAATCATTGTAGCATACCGTATGTATCAAAATGTGGATATAGCTGACTTTAGGAGCTTGAAAGGATAATGGAATATGCATTGCTACAGGCAGTTTTCCTGCCTTTACTACTGTCACCAGTAGCTTATATTCTTGGAAGAAAATTAGGCCCTGCTCCAGCAATGTGGTTCACATTTGGAATTTTACTTTACACGACAATTCTTATAATTAATGCAGCACTTTCTGGAACTGTAGAGGAACATTATCCATGGACAGAACAATTTGGAGAATTTGGTTTCATGCTAGATGGTCTTGCATCTCCATTCGCAATAATGATTTATGTCCTATCTACCATTTTGGCAATTTATTCAAAACCATACATGCTTCATAAATTCCATCAACAGTTTGAAGAAGAACAAAAAATGACTGTTTCTGAAAATGGTCAAACTTCAATTGCTGAATCTACGGCCCTTTCAAATTATGTAAATGCAAAATCCGGTCTTTACTTTGCACTTTATCTTGTATTTGCAATGGGAATGCTTGGAACAGTTCTTTCAACTAATCTGATTGAATTTTATATTTTCTTCGAAGTTATGCTAATTCCTGGTTTCTTTTTAGTTGCATTATGGGGTGATGGACCAAGAAGAAAAATTGGTTTAATGTTCTTATTTTGGACTCATGCTGGTGCAGTTGTTTTATTATTGGGATTCTTGATGATTGGCCTTACACTTGGCAGCTTTGACTTTGCAGATATCAAAGAATCTGAAATTCCTGCAGATATTGTGATGTATTCCGCTATCGCAATTGCGATAGGCCTTGGTGTTAAACTGGCAGTTTTCATGTATCACATTTGGCTTCCATACGTTCACGGTGCAGCACCTACTCCAATCAGTGCCCTGTTATCACCAGCTATGATTGGAATTGGAGCTTATGGTATTTTTAGATTAATTGTTGAATTCCTACCTGCAACCTTTTCAGAACTTGCAATATGGTTCCACATCTGGGGTCTTGTCACTATGATTTACGGTGGTGCTATGGCATTAATGCAAGATGATTTGAAACGTTTCCTTGCTTATTCTAGTATAAGCCAGATGGGATATTTGTTATTTGGAATAGGTTCAATGTCGTCACTTGGTCTTGCTGGTGCAGAAATGATGTATGTAACACACGCTATTGGAAAAGGCATTCTCTTCATGATGGCTGGAATTATAATTGTTAGAGTTGGAACTAGAAGCTTCTCTAAACTTGGGGGATTAGCTGGTAAGATGCCAATCACTGCTGTATGTGCAGTTATTGGTGCATTAACGATAATGGGCGTACCGCCAACTAGTGGATTTATGGGTGAATGGATTATGTTTTATGGTGCATTAGAAACTGCAATTTCAGAAGGTTCTACAATTAGAGCAGTAGCATTTGGATTAGGTTTAGTTGCAACTGCACTTACCATGTCTTACATGCTCTGGATGCTAAAACGTGTATTCTTTGGAAAACTTCCTGAAAATCTTCAACACGTTAAAGATGGAAGCTGGTACATGACAATCCCAATGATGATTTTGGCAGGATTTTCAATTGTAGTTGGAATTTATCCTGATATTTTCTTGAAAACAATTATTCCATACATGAACGGAGTAATGGGAGTTTAGAATATGGCCATTGAAATTTTAGGAATGTCCGTTGAAGTATCCGCTGCATGGTTAATTTGGATACTTCCATTTGCTGCAGCATTAATTATGCCGGGAATTGGGAAACTATCTAAAAAATCAACTGGATACGTTGCAGTTGGATTTGCTTTAATGAGTGCATTATCTGCAGTATCCCTGATTCCTGTTGCATTAGAGGGGCATGAGGTTCATAGCCAAATAATGTGGATTGAAGCACTTGGTCTTAAAGCAGGTGTACTGGCAGATCCGCTTTCAATAATTATGGCAAATGTAGTTGGTTGGATTTCATTCTTGATTATGATTTACAGTACAGGATACATGAAAGGCGATAAAGATATCACCAGATTTTGGTTCTGGATGCTATTCTTTATCGGTTCTATGCAATTAATTGTATTATCTGATAACTTACTTCAAGTATTCTTTGGTTGGGAAGGTGTAGGACTTGCATCTTACGCATTGATCAGCTTTTGGTATCGTGATAAAAAGAAAGATCATGTCGGTGTTGAAGGACGTACTGTTCTTGGAATGTTAGATTACTATTCACCAACACATGCTGGTATGAAGGCATTCATCATGACCAAAGTTGGAGACGTAATGATGATTGCTGGTATGCTTTTGATATTCTTGTTTGCAGGTACTTTTGGATTTAAAGAATTAGTGGAAGATACGGCATGGGCAACTACAATGTCTGCTCAAGGACTTTTGGTTCCTGCATTCCTTCTTCTCTTTGGAGGTGCTATGGGAAAATCTGCACAATTCCCACTAAACGAGTGGTTGTTAGAAGCTATGACTGGCCCTACTGCAGTATCTGCATTAATCCATGCAGCAACTATGGTAAAGGCAGGTGTGTTCTTAGTTGCAAGAATTGGCCCAATTGTATTTGCGTTAGGTGCAGCCGGAATTATGGCTGATCAATTCTTTGAAATTATTGCTTGGGTTGGTGGAATTACTGCATTATTACTTGCAACACAAGGAATGGTTAATCCCGAAATTAAGAAAGTTCTTGCTTATTCAACTGGTTCTCAAATTGGTTATATGATGATGGCATTAGGTGTTGCAGGATTGTCTCATCAGTATGTTGATGGTTATACTGCAGGATTTTTCCATTTAATTTCTCACGCAATGTTTAAAGCTTCATTGTTTATGGCAGCGGGATTCTTGTTACACTCCATTGGTTCCAGATTCATGACCGATATGGGAGGTCTACGAAAACAGATGAAGAAAACATATGCATTCATGTGGGCTGCAGGTCTTGGTTTGATGGGAGCTCCATTTATCACAACAGGCTTTTGGAGTAAGGACGCAATCTTTGCATCCGTATATGAATCTGGAAGTGAATGGGCATTACCATTATACATAATTGCAGTAGTCACTGCAGTCATCACTGCATTTTACACTACTCGAATGATTGGAATGGTATTCTTTGGAAAGAAGAGTAAACATATTCAAAAGATGGAAGAAGAAGGACATCATATTCACGATGCACCATTATCCATGTGGATTCCATATGGAATTCTAGCAGTACTTACAATTGGTATTGGTCTAATTGGATTATCTGCTGAAGAAGGACTACATCATATGTTTACTGACTATCTTGAACACTCCTTTGGTATTCACAGTCCACATGTTGCAGCAGAAGCATCCATCTTACCTGAATTCTTGCAAGGACTTAACCCAGTTGCACTTGGTTCTTCCTTAGTAGCATTTGCTACGGGTATTGGCCTTGGTTACATATTCTATATTGGAAGATGGGTCGATCCTGTAAAATTCGTAAATTCTAATATTGTATTTTATGCAATTCATAAATTTCTCTTAAACCGATGGTATCTCAATGCAATTGTCTATTGGTGCTTTGTTACAACACCTTTATGGTTGGCAAGATGGATTTCTAGATACTTTGAGAAGAAAGTTATTGATTACGGTATGAACGATGGAGTCCAAAAAGCTGTTAGTTGGAGTGCTAAGGTAATTCAGGGAACCCAAACAGGTGTATCCCAATCATATCTATTCGTATTTGGAGCAGGATTATTATTCGTAGTCTTGATATTGTTGATATAGGAGATTTGATGACATGTTAGAAATTACTTCAACTCCTTTGGTACTAATTGCAATATTGGGTACCGTTGGTGTACTTCTTCCAATCATAAGCATTGCAAGAAAAGAACGAGGTTCTAATTCATTTTATGCTATAATTGCATTTTCTGCATTAATTCTCTCTATGGGATATGTTGGATATCAGTTCATTGAGGATAATGTCTCTGCATCTGCTTTGTTTTCTGAAGATGTTTTAGTTGACGATGCATTTGGTGGATTCTTTGCAATAGCAATGTTGATTGTTGCTTTGTTCACAACTGTTGGCTCTTTTAATTATATGAGAAAGCATAATTCTCCTGCTGTTTACTATTCCCTAATTTTACTTGCAACCATAGGTATGGTGCTAGTTGCATATTCTACTGACCTTGTAATGCTATTTGTGGCATGGGAGCTTATGAGTATTCCAACATACATTTTAGTTGGATTTATGAAAAAGAGTCCAACTTCAAATGAAGCAGCTTTAAAATATTTCTTGTTTGGTGCATTGTCCTCTGCGATTATTGTTTATGGTATTTCACTTTCATACGGATTAACTGGTTCTACAAATATTGGAGAAGTCATTCAGGGTTACTCCGTACTTGATCCTTCTTTACTTCCACTCGCATTACTTTCGGTTGGATTGTTTGTTGCAGGATTTGGATTTAAAATGGGACTTGTTCCATTCCATCAATGGCTTCCTGATACCTATGAAGGTGCACCTACACCAATTACCGCCCTTCTTGCAGCTGCAACTAAAAAAGCTGGATTTGCTGCAACAATTAGAATTGTAGTTTTAGGAATGGTAGTTTTACATGTTGATTGGACTTTTGCACTTGCTATTATTGCAGTAATGACAATGACTATTGGCAATGTTGCAGCAATTATGCAAAAGAACATTTCTAGAATGTTGGCTTACTCTAGTATTGCGCATGCCGGTTATATCCTAATTGGACTTGCAGTTGCACCACATACTTCTCTTGGTTTACAAGGTTCTATGTATCAAATTATGAATCATGCTGTAATGAAAGGCGCTGCATTTATTGCAATTGCAGGAATTGCTACAACCCTTGCAGTAACTCATATCGATAAGTTACAGGGACTTGGAAGACGAATGCCTATTACTGCTTTAGGTTTGGTGATTGCATTATTTGCTTTAGCTGGTATTCCTCCACTTTCTGGATTTTGGAGTAAAATAATGTTATTTGGTAGTGCATTAGATGCAGGTTCTGTATTGTGGTGGGCACCATGGCTTGCAATTGCAGGCGTATTAAACAGTGCATTGTCACTTGCTTACTATGGTTGGTTAACTAGAAAGATGTACTTTGAAGGAGAAACTCAAAAGAGAGTCATAGAACCAAAATCTGTAATGGCAGTTATGATATTCTCAACAATCTTCTTAGTAGGATTTGGTGTTTATCCTGACCCATTAATTAAATTTGTAGAACTTGCAACACCTGTAATTGGTTTGGGCATTATGCCTTAAACAAAGTAAATTTAACTAATTTTTCTAAATTTGTAGAACTTGCAACACCTGTAATTGGTTTAGAGTTATACAGTAAACGAAGTAAATTTAACTAATTTTTCTAAATTTATTTTTGCATCACTGTCTGGAATTTTCCTCAAAGACACTCTTGCTTTCTCTGAGTATTCTTTTAACAATTCTTCCATTCTATTAAATCCGTCTCTAGGATCTACGCTTTTTTTAATTAGCAAATTAAATAATTTTTTTTCATCTTTCCAATCTAGCAAATCATCTCTAATCTGATATGCTATTCCAAGATATCTTCCATACTCAGCTAATGCTTCAATTTGTTCTTCTGTCCCGTTTGCAATTATTCCTCCAGTTCTGGCTGAAACTTCAAACGCAGTTGCAGTTTTGTATTCTATAACTTTTAGATAATCATCAAATGTAATGTCTCCACTAGCTTCTAATCTCCCTTCAATCATTTCGCCCTCACTCATTAACATTGCAGTTGTTGCCAAGTCTTTTGTAATTCTTGCATTATCCAATCTTGATGATATTGCAAGAATTAACCCTAAAACAAAATCTCCTGTTAACACGCTTGTATTGTATCCATATTTCACATGAAATGGATCTTTTTGCCTTCTCATAGTTTCCTCATCAATGATGTCATCATGGATAATTGACTCCATATGTAAAAATTCAACTGCACATGAAGCTGATAATACATTTTCATCTATTTTACCAATACTTTCAGCAGCCAAATTCAAAATAATTGGCCTGATTCTTTTTCCGCCTTCTAATGAATACTTTAGAGGTTCGATAAATTCTGATTCTGAATATAGTGCAAGTTCTTTATCTAGTGCTTGATCTATTTCTTCAATATATTTTCCATATGTCTCAAGCAGGGGATTAATCTCAATATTTTTTCTATCCAAGATAATTGATCAAAAATCCTTGTTATTAGTAATTAAATCTTGGTGCTCCTGCCGGGATTTGAACCCGGGATCTCTGCCTTGAAAGGGCAGAATGCTTGACCGGACTACACCACAGGAACCCATGATGAATCTTATTTTAGATCATAAAATCTTTTGTACGCCGCAAAGATTTTTGTATTGGAAAATTTGGACGATTACTATGAGTCTAATTCAAAGAATCGATGAAATAATTGAAGCAAGAAGTTTACTTAAACATCCATTTTACCAAATGTGGTCTGATGGTAAATTAAGCCAGGAATCTCTAGCCGGATATTCCAAGGAATATTTCCAACTTGTAAAAGAAGTTCCTAAATTTATGACGCCTATTATTGAAAAAGCACCTAGTTCTGTTATTGCCGAGTTAACTGAAAACCAACAAGAAGAATCCGATCACATTAAACCTTGGATTAGCTTTGCTGGAGAGCTTGGTATTTCAGAAGATGAATTAATTTCGTATTCTGGATCAGATAAAACTCGAAAAGCCGTATTTGATTTGACTGAATTAATGAACACTTTTGATGGTGGTGCATGCGCAATGTATGCATTTGAAAAAGAGATTCCTAAAATTAGTCAAACAAAATTGGATGGATTGTCTGAATTTTATAAAATAACTAGCGATGAGGCAACTGAATACTTTAAACTCCACACTGAAGCTGATGTTAGACATACGGCATCATGGAGAAACATCTTGGAAAAATCTGATGCTGACACAAGTAATTTAATTGAAATTGCTGAAAAATCTGTTTCAGCACAAAATCTTTTACTTGATAGTTGTTATGATCAATATTGTTAATCTCATAACATTTTATACCTCAAAAAAAATTTAGTACTTTAGGGCCCGTAACTCAGCTTGGTAGAGTAACCGGCTCATAACCGGTGAGCCAAGGGATCGAAGCCCTTCGGGCCCATTATTTTCAATTAGTTTTAAACTGAGTGTATACAAAAATTACTGGCTGCAATGAAGAATCAGAGTTATATCTGAAATTGATGATTGGAAGGCATTTGTCTGAGCTGCCCAAAGTTATTTACTAATCTGTTTTTTTACTTTATCTAAAATATCCTCATCTATGATTTTTTGTTCATACAATATTTCTGTAATCTGTAGTATGTTTAACATTGAATGTATTTTTACTCCCTGTTCTGCAAGAGCCTCCTCTGCCCCTTCCATTCTATCTACAATTACATATGCGTCTTTTACTGTGACATTTACTTCTGTTAATGATCTGATTGCATTTACAACTGAACCGCCTGTAGTTGCAACATCATCTATCATGACCACTTTCATCCCGTCATGAATTTTCCCTTCAACAGATTTTGAAGTACCGTAATCTTTTGGTTTACTTCTGACGTAGATTAGTGGTTTTACTGTTTCAATTGCTAATGCTGATGCAATTACTAATCCTCCTGTGGGAACTGAAACAATACTTTCAAAATTATCTAATCCTATATCTTCTGTAATTTGATTTTCAAGATACTTTGTCATCATTCTAAATTCACGCGGATAACTGGGAACTAATCTTAAATCCACATAATACGAACTGCTTTTTCCACTGGCCAGTGTAAAATCCCCAAATTTTATTATCTCTTTTTGATGTAAAAAGGTCACAAATTCTTTCACAAACTCCATACCAAAATTCACTACATTGGATTTATTTTAGTTTGTATTTACTATCTATTATGCCTGAAATTTGGTTGAATTATGGGATTACGGACGTAGTTTTGGACATAAAAGCTGAAAATTTAGAACAAAAAATTGATTCTGATGGCAAAATTATGGATGATTTTGCAATTAATGAAAAACTAAATTCCATTGATTTATCAAAACCAATGGAATTAGTAGTATTGCATAATTCTAAATCTATTTTGAAAATTATCTCATTATTATTCACATTATGTGAACAAAAATCAAAACCATTTCCTAAGATATTAGCTGAGAAAAAAATTCTAAATTTAGTCAAGTCTGGTTTACCTGAAGGTAGTGCAATTAACGAATTTGACGATGTTGATATTTCTAATACTAATCTTGTATTTATGGGTGAAATGGGGTTTGATGGGCTGTTTGGTTATGAGACTATTGCAACACGTCTTATCAAAAAATTTGGTACAGAATCTATGCTTTCAGCATATGCAAAAAGACAAGGTAATTTTCCTACCCCTGGACAATATACTGAAAGTTTGACAGAAGCAAAAAAATTCGTTGATAATTTTGAAATTCAAGCAATTGAAATTGTTTCAAATTCTGAAGGAATACTTGACTTTACAATTGGTCATCCATCTCAAACCCTCTCTGCCACTAAAATTTTAGAATTAAATTCGATTAAAGACATCGGTCAACACAAAACCATGATAATGAGCACTGGTAAGGATGCAAGCAATGACACTTTGGGACATTCTTTATCCTCGCTTTGGAATTGTTCAAATGCTATTAAGAAAGACGGTCTTGCAATTTTGGTTGCTGAATGTAAGGGTGGTTTAGGTTCTGATGCCATTCAACAATATATTGAAGATAGATTAACCTTGGAACAATTGCGGAATCCTACAAAATATGTTGATGGGATGGAGGATTTACTTTTTCTTTCAGAAATACAAAAAAACTTTCAAATTGGATTGGTTTCTATTTTGCCTGAATTTTATGTAAAGAAACTTGATATGATTTCTTTACCTGGAATAAAATATTCCATGGATTATATTTTAAAAACACAGGGTGCTAGACAAAAAGTTGCAGTAGTAAATGACGGTGCTAGACTTTTTCTAAGGTAAAATTCCTGAAAATAATCCTGATGGTAGTGGTGCACACAAAAATGCTAATGCTATAATTCCGATATACGCAATCTTTCTATTTCTTGTAAGTGGGGATATGTCATCAAGTGGAGTTGCGCTTGGATTTTTGGTTGACATTACTAAAATTAGGATTGCCATAAGCCAATAATTTAGTAAAACAAGTACTAGCATGCTCCCATATGTTGCATATCTATGGATTTTTTGACCTAAGAGCGTTCTTGCCATATGTCCACCATCCAGTTGCCATGCTGGAAGCAAATTCAAAAATGTAATTAAAAACCCAATCCATGCTGCAAACATTACTGGTGTCATGATCACTTCGTGACCTGGACCTCCTTTTCCAAATACTGCTAAACTTGCAGTCATTAGTAGTGGCTCTCCTTGTTCCCATTCAACTAGTATTTGATCAGCAAATAACCCTTCAGCTATTTCTTGATCCAAAATTGGTGCAGTATATGCTCCATACAGTGAAACTATCATTGTAATTACTAATCCTGCAATTGGTCCTGCAATAGCTACATCAAATAAAATTCTTCGATTAATTGTTAATCCCTTTGATTGAATGAATGCACCAAATGTTGGAATACCGATGACTGGTAAACCTGGAATAAAATATGGCCAACTTGTTTTTAACCTGTGCATCTTTGCTGCAATAATGTGTCCAAGCTCATGCGTTCCCAAAATTCCTAATAATGCAAGTGTGTAGACAATTGCCATCTGAAATGGATCTCCAATTTCTACAATAGCGTTTGTTCCAGATGTTCTATAGTAGCCATCAATCATTACAAATGATATTACAATTACAAACAAAAATCTCGGTGTCCACGTCGCATTAAGTAATTTTCTAGCTTTTTTTATGGTAAATTTTTGAATTTGAACATAGATCTCATTATCTTTTTTTAATAATTTACAAACATAGCTCATATTTTCTAACCCTCTTGCTAAATCTTCAAATTTTGTTTGAAATTCTATGTCTGTAATTTTAAATTCTAATGTGAATTCCGTTTTTGTAAACTCTCCCACATTAAAAATTGAATTAACTAATGAAATAATATTTTCTTGAGAATCTTCTTCCATTCATTTCATATACTCTTATTCCATTAATCACCTTTTTGTTTAAAATTAAATATTGATACTTTCATGGTATATTATGCAAGTAATTTTGAGACAATTGGGTGACTGTAGTATACGTAGAGCAGCTCCAAGCGATCTAATCTCTGTAATGGAAATTAATCTTAAAACCTTACCTGAGCACTATTCTGACTATTTCTATGAATCCTTATTGAAAGAATTACCTGAAGCATTTTTGGTTGCAGAAATAGATGGTAAAATTGTTGGTTATGAAATGTGTAAAACTGAATTTGGATTTTCAAATTTTAAGAAACTAGGTTTTGTAAAAAAAGGACATGTAGTATCAATTGCAGTTGTTGATGAGCATAGAAAAAAAGGCATCGGCAAAGCACTTGTTGAAGAATCTGTAATTGGTGTAAAAAGTAGGAATTGTGATGAATTTTATCTAGAAGTTAGATGTAGTAATACTGATGCTGTTCGTCTTTATGAAAAACTTGGATTTGTAATTAGACTAGAACTTAATGCATATTACCGTGATGGTGAGTCTGCATATTTAATGGCGATTGAAGTAGATTGAAAATTATAGCCATTGTAGTATTTGCATCTATACTTATGGTTGGATCATCCTTACCTGCTTTTGGTGTCGTTTTAGTATTTTTAGATAAAGATGTTTATGAAATTCCTACTCCTGATATGCCATTGACTATTTTCATTGAATCTCCCGGTAAGGTTACGATCTCTGTAAGTAATGGTGATGTTGCAACCGTATTGGGAGAAACAACTTCTGGTGAGTTTACGATTTACCATGATGATTACGATTTCGTGGATGGTACAATGCTAATTGTAAATCACATTAATGATTACACTCTGAAAGAATGGACTGATGTTTCAACTTTTTCTAAAAATGTATCCACTGAACCTGTAAAAGAAACCACCAGTGTAAAATCTGGTAATGGCGGCGGATGCCTAATCGCAACTGCGACATACGGCTCTGAAATGGCACCGCAGGTTCAGATGCTCAGGGAAATTCGCGACAACCAGCTGATGAACACGGAATCTGGAAAATCTTTCATGAGCACGTTCAACAACGTCTACTATTCGTTTAGCCCAGCAATCGCTGACATGGAAAGAGAGAATCCGATGTTCAAGGAAGTTGTAAAAGCCGGACTGACACCAATGTTGTCATCATTGTCAATCATGGAAAACGCTGACTCCGAATCAGAGGTACTAGGGCTTGGACTGTCCGTAATTGCACTAAACCTTGGAATGTATCTCGGACTTCCGGCAATAGTACTTGTTCAAATTAGAAAGAAATTTTGAGAAGATAACCGATAAATAAGTCAGCGAAAGTTTTTTCATATGGATAAGCGTAGGAGTCTAGGTGTTTTACTTTTCGTGCTTTGTATAGGTACATTCTTTGTTTATGCCTATTTGCTCATGTTGTCTGAATGGTCTCCAATTGTTTTACAATTATCTGTATTAATGGCGGTTGGTGGTATTCTTGCAATGATTGCTTGGATTGGATATGTAGTTGCAACAAAACAACCTACATCTGCAACAATTACGTCGTCTGATGATTCACCTATTTAGTAATTTTTACATCCACTACTGTTTGATAATATCTGGGACCTACCGCTCTTACAATTTTTGAACCCAGAATTTCTGATTTAACTGATGTTGTTTTTAGATAATGTTCTTCACTCAATTTTGCAGCTTCTGATTTTTTATCTGCATGCATGTGCGAATAATAGTGAATAATCCCTCCACTCTTTGTTGCATTTATTGCTGAATCTAAAAATTCATCTGATCTTTCTGGTAATAGCATTAACGTTCTATCTGATTTATTGATTAATTGATCTTGGATGATTTTTGATGCGTCACCATTAATTGAAATTATTTTACCAGCAAGTTTGTTTAATGCCGTGTTTTTCTCACAGAGTTTTGATGCTACTGGGTTCAAATCAATACTATATACCGTGCATTTTTTCTTTCTTGCAGCCATTATTGAAAACATGCCAATACCCGCAAACATGTTTACCATTGTTTCTCCCTCTTGAGTTAATTCAGCTATTCTTTCTCTTTCTGTTGAAAGACGTGGTGAAAAAAATGCATTTGCAACATCTACAATAAATTTACAATTAAATTCCTTGTATTCTGTTTCTGTGTTGTCTTCTCCTGCAAGAATCTCCAGATTTCTTGTACGAAAATCTCCTTCTACAGGTGAAGATTGATAAAATACACTTTTTACAATTTTTACTTGATTAAGTAATGTTTCGCCAATAATTTTCTTCTTCGATAGTAGTGATTCGGGTATTCTAACTATGATGATATTTCCAATCTGATCAAACGCTGAAATTAATTCATCACTTTCTTCTGATGTCAATACATTTTCTAATGAATTTTTTAGCATTCGAGTCAATGTTTGTAGTAGAAATTCCCAGATAATTTTTGATCTTTGTCTAATCTACTTTCTATTTTGTTTACTCTGGGCCTCAAACTTTTTTCATCTCTTCTAAATGTCATATCTAATGATTTTAGGAATCTGTTCATTGCTTCAGGTTTTGGCATTGGGGGTGTAGCTAATCCTGCTTTTCCTGACTCTCCTTCAAATATTATCATTGAATCTGATACTAAATCCATTAATTGTAAATCGTGATCGATAACGATTGCTGATTTTCCATAGGAACGAACAAATTTCTGTAAAAATTTCCCAACTGCAATTCTATCTTCTACATCTAAAAATGCTGAAGGCTCATCTAGTGCATATAGATCTACTTTTTGAATTAAACATGATGCAACTGCAATTTTCTGTAGTTCCCCCCCTGATAGATTTCTTATTGATTTATTGTATAATTTTCTAATTTTTAACGGATCTAGGATTTGTTCTTCTTCCTGACTTCCTTCGATAGGCCCTCCGCTTGCTTTTTCTAAAAGTGCTATCACTTCGACATCACTATCATTTTGCAGGTATTGTGGCTTGTATGCTATCTTTATTTTTTTATCAATTGAACCACTATCTGGTTTTTCCACACCTGCAATCATTTTCATCATGGTTGTTTTTCCAAGTGCATTTGCACCCATTATTCCTAAAACTTCGCCCTTTCGTACTTTTCCCGGCTCAATTGCTACTGAAAATGAATCAAATTTCTTTTCAAGTTTTGGATAAATTACAACATCGCTACCTTCTTGGAAAATATCCGTAGATGATGATGATACATCCATGGAGAATCTTTTATCTCTAAACCTGACATTTTCATTTGGTAAATATCCATCAAGAAAAACATTGATTCCAATTTTAGTTGATAGGATATTTGATACGATTCCATATGCTGTTGGTTCACCATACAAGACTTCGATATAATCACTAAGAAAATCAAGTAATGTTAAATCGTGTTCTACAATCATCACGCTTTTTCCAATTTTTGCTAAACCTTGTATTACTCTGGCAACCCCTATTCTTTGATATACATCATTGTATGATGATGGCTCATCAAAAAAGTAAAACTCTGTATCTTTTGATGCAGCTGCAGCAACTGCAATTCTTTGTAGTTCTCCTCCACTAAGTTCTTTCAAACTTTTTTCCATGGAATTTTGTAATCCTAATTCTCTAACTAATTCTCTTGTTACCCCTCGTTCATCATATTTCTCAAGTAATTCGTTTCCTGTCCCATCAAACGCTTCTGCAAGACGATGAATCTGTTGCGGTTTTATTGAAGCACGAATTTCATTTCGTTCTATTTTTTGAAAATGATTTTTTAATTCTGTTCCACTATAATGTTTAAAAATTTCATTCCATTCTGGCGGATCTTCGTATCTTCCAAGATTTGGTTTTAATTTTCCAGAAAGTATGTTAACTACAGTACTTTTTCCCATTCCATTTCTGCCTAATAATCCTACAACCTCTCCCTTTCTTGGAGTCGGTAATTTGTATAATCTAAAGGAATTTGTTCCATATTGGTGAATTTTATCTGTAGCCAATTCACTTGCTAAATTTACAATTGTTATTGCATCAAATGGACATACTTTGACACATATTCCACACCCGTTACAAATATCCTCATCAATTTGGGCTTTTTTTGATACTTCGTTAATTGTAACACATTCTGCACCTGATTTGTTAACTGGACAATACTTTATACACTCTAATCCGCATTTTTGTGGCTGGCATAAATCCTGATCCAGTACTGCAACTCTGTGTGTCATGATTGTAATTCGATATTTTCTTTGCTTTATACCTATTTTGAGTTGATTTGAAATATTTCGTTACCTTAATAGATAAGAATTATTGAACAGTTTTCAAGCCGGCCATAGCGTCAGGGTGCGACCTAATCCCATTCCGAACTTAGAAGTCAAACCTGATAGCGCTATTGTGTTACTAACATGCGAGAGCTGTTGGGAAGCAATAGTGCTGGCATTTTTCAATTATTAATCAATCTTTTAATATCCACAATCTTGGATTGAATTGATTTCAATGCCAAATTGTAGCGTCTGTGGAGAAAAATCTGACAATGACATCCGATTACTAAATCACATGATGGAAAAACATGGCTGGAGAAATCCAAATGTTAGCAAACCTGATAGAAATAGCAGGGGTTATTAATTTTATAATTTTTGCAAATAATCTAAAATCAGTCTTACTCCAAAACCTGTAGCTCCTTTTGGATTGTATGGTTTTTGTTTTGTAGCTGCTCCCTGAGTCCATGCAACTCCCGCAATATCGAAATGTACCCATGGCGTGTCTTTGATTGCACTTTTCAAAAATGCAGCAGCTGTGATAGTTCCTGCTGCTTTTCCTATTCCGACATTTTTAATGTCCGCCACATCTGATTTTATCATGTCCATATAGTCTTGTGTTAATGGTAATTCCCAAACTTCTTCTGTTGTAGTTTTGGATGAATTTGTAATTTCTTTTGTTAGCTGTTTGTCGTTTGATACGATTGCAGCTACGTTATTTCCTAATGCTACTATACATGCTCCTGTTAAAGTAGCAAAATCAATTATTACTTTTGGAGTGTATTGTTTTTCTCCGTATGCTAATGCATCTGCTAAAATCAATCTACCTTCTGCATCTGTATTTAGAATCTCTGCAGTTTTTCCATTGTATAATTTTATAATATCTCCCGGCCTGTATGCCTCTCCTCCCGGCATATTTTCCACCGATGGGATAATTCCTACTACGTTAATTGGTAATTTTAATTCTGAAACTGATTTCATAATTCCTAAAACTGTACAACCCCCACATTTATCAAATTTCATTTCGTCCATGCCTTGACCTGGTTTTAATGAAATTCCTCCCGTATCAAATGTCACAGCTTTTCCAACTAGAACAATTGGTTTTTGAGTTTTAGGTCCATGATTATGCTCTATGGTGATTAGTTTAGGCTCGTTTTTACTTCCTTTGCCTACTGCTGTAATTCCTCCAAAACCTTTTTTCTTTAATTCCGGCTGTGAAATTATAGTGCATTTCATTTTATTTTTTTTAGAAATATCTTTAGCAAAATTTGCTAGTGTTGTAGGAGTACATTCGTTTGGTGGTAAATTTGCAACACTTTTAGTAAATATTGCACCTTCTGCAACAGCTTCGGCAATTTTAATTGCTTTTGAGATTTTATTTGATTTAGAAACTATGATTGTCATATCTGGCGTTTTATCCACTTTTTCTGCTTTAAATTTATCAAATTTGTATAATGACATTTTTGCACCTTCTATAATCTGAGAAACTGATGAAATTGAATCCATTACAAAAGTTGGTGGCACTATAATTGAAAACTCTTTTAATTTTAATTCCCTAGTTTTCTGTGCAATTTTACCTGAAACAAATCTTATGGTATCTTGTGTTAAGTTTTCTTTTTTACCAATACCTGCAAGAAGTATTCTTTGAGCTTGTTTTTTACCTGGAACTGGAATGATTGCTAATTTTCCTAGTTTACCGTTCATATCTTTTAGAGATTGATTGATAGATGATGATGTTTTTGTATCAAATTTTGGTAATCCTAGAACTTTGTTAGAATCTTCTAACACAAATCCACATAGAAGTTCTGTTTTTCTTTTACTGGAATTCTCAGTTTTAATCTTCACGATAAAATCATGTTTTTTAAAGCATTATTTAGATTTTCTATAAGTCGATTTTTTTACTATTTGTAATTAGTGTAAATGATCTAACAAATACTGCTTTGGCACTTTTACAATCATCGCTACAGATGTTATCCATTTGAGCAAATTTTGTTTTTCTTGATTTTGTAGAAAAAATTGCTTTAATTAGTGGAAATAATGCAGCTCTTCCCCCACTTGCCCTTTTCTCATCAATAAACCAAAACATCTCTAATGCTGATTCATCTAAAAGTTCATTTCTAATTTTTATTCCAAAATTTGAATAGTGCCCTACCATTGTAATTTTACCTTTAGCCAAAAAATTTACAATTGTTGCAAATTTTATACAAACATAACACTGATCATCAAAAAGCACAATTGGAATTTCATCTTTAATTCTCATAATTAGACATAATTGCGATCAAATTAAAATTTTACAGAAGTAGATTTTTATTCGATTTATAGAGATACGTTCCAGATGGGTCTTAACTATTATCAAATAAAAAAAAATATTCTAAGAGCTCGTAAATTAGTAATCAAGGCAACTAATACAGCAGGTTCCGGTCATCCTGGCGGCTCTTTTTCCATGGCTGAAATTTTGGGTTGTTTGTTTAACAAACATTTGAAATTTGATGTTCAAAACCCTCAATGGGAAGATAGAGATCGGTTAGTATTGTCTAAAGGACATGCTGCTCCTGGTTTGTTCTCTAATATGGCAGTAGCAGGATATTTTCCAGAATCTGAAATTGAAACTTTACGAAAATTCGGCAGTAGATTACAGGGACATCCTGATCTAAAATGTCCTGGAGTTGAATTTTGTGGAGGTTCGTTAGGTACTGGTCTGTCTTATTCTGTTGGAATTGCACTAGCTGCAAAAATTGATTCAAAGGATCATCATGTCTATACAATTATTGGAGATGGCGAATCTGATGAGGGGCAAGTCTGGGAAGCTGCTATGACAGCTTCCAAATACAAAGTTGACAATCTAACTGCTTTCCTTGATAGAAATTTCATTCAACAGGATTCCTACACTGAAAAAATAATGCCATTAGATGAAAACTTAGAAGGCGACGATATTGCTGAAATGTGGAAAGATGCATCAAGATGGAAAACTGGTGATAAGTGGAGATCATTTGGTTGGAATGTTCTTGAAATTGATGGCCATAGAGTTGAACAAATTGATGCAGCAATTACAAAAGCCAATGCCACAAAAGGTGTTCCTACAATAATTATCTCAAGAACTATCAAAGGAAAGTCTTTGGAACATATGGAAGACAATCCTCAATGGCATGGAAAAGCCCCTGACTCTGATATTGTTCCTATAATTAATTCCGAATTAGATTCTCAATTTCTAATTGCTCCTTCCATTATTGCCGGTGATATGTCTAATTTAGAAAATGAAGTTAAGAGATGTGTGACAGGAAGATCTGATTTAATTCATCTTGATGTAATGGATGGCCAATTTGTTCCAACCAAAACTTTTGATCATAATAAAATAAAAGAACTTAGACCATTAACTGTCATTCCATTTGATACACATCTTATGATTAATGAACCTCTAAAACATGTTAGAGATTACATCGATGCTGGAAGTGATATTGTAACAGTTCATGCTGAGGTAACTGATGAATCTAGTTTTGGAGAGATTCATGATATTTTAAAACAACATCAAGTTGGTGTTGGCTTTGCAATTAATCCTGACACTGAACTACCTGAATGGTCTTACAAATTTTTGTCCACATTAGATCAGCTGATTGTCATGTCTGTAATTCCTGGAAAATCTGGTCAAAAATACATTGAAGAAACCCATGCCAAAATGGCCAGACTAAATTCTATTCTCAACGAACATAATTTTTCAGGTTGTATTGAGGCTGATGGAGGTGTAAATATTGAAAATATTGGATCTGTGTTTGCAGATGGTGCACGTGCCTTTGTTGGCGGTGGCGCAATTGTTGGACAACAAGATGTTAGAGATGCAATCAAAGATTTTAGAAATGCAGTTTTAAAATCAAGAAGACGTATGTTACTTGATAAAGCAAATCAATTGGGAGGTTCTGATTTAGTCAATAAATGGATTGGATTACACGTCATTGGTTCAAAACAAGAAGAAATTAAAAAAATTGCACAGGAGTCTGGATATCTTTGAATGAACCGATAATGACTGACATGCGTTCAGAATATGCAAAATCACTAATTCAAGTTGGACATGATAATCCTAATGTTGTTGTTTTAGGTGCTGATACCACTGATTCACTAAAAACTTCTGGATTTGGAAAACAATTTCCTGACAGATTTTTCAATGTTGGTATTGCTGAGGCAAATCTTGTAACTGTATCTGCTGGATTAGCTGTATCTGGAAAAATTTCTTTTGCAAGTACTTATGCAATATTTTTACCTGGTAGAGCAGTTGATCAAATTCGAAATAATGTTGCATACCCTTCACCTCCTGGAAAAAAAGGATTAAATGTAAAATTAGTTACATCTCATGGAGGTTTATCTGTTGGACCCGACGGTGGTTCTCATCAACAAATTGAAGACATTGCAATTATGAGGGTTATTCCAAACTTTCGAGTTTTTATTCCATCTGACACTGTTTCTGTTTCAAAATTAACCCAAATAATGGCATCTGAATATGGTCCATTTTACATGAGAATGGCAAGATCAAAAACACCTGTTATACATTCAGAATCACAAGAATTTAAAATTGGTAAAGGCATTACTGTAAGAGATGGTTCTGATTGTACTATTGCTGCATGTGGAATTACAGTTAGAATGGCATTAGAAGCAGCAGAGATGTTGCAACAAGAAGGAGTTTCTTGTAGAGTTTTAGATATGTTTTCAATCAAGCCTATTGATAATGAAATTTTAGAAAAGGCAGCAAGAGAAACTGGTTGTATTGTTACAACTGAAGAGCATAATATTTTTGGTGGAATGGGTTCGGCAGTAGCAGAATCTGTTTCTGAATCTTATCCTGTACCCGTCAAAAGAATTGGAGCCCAGGATATGTTTGGAGAGTCAGCACGTGATGCTGAAATTCCTTTACTTTTAGAGAAGCATGGGATTACATCTTTTAATATGGCAAAACAAGCAAAAGAATTAAGGAATAAAAAAATATGAAAATTTTTCTTGATACTGCTAATTTAGAATCTATAAAAAAATTTAACGATATGGGGTTGTTAGATGGCATTACAACTAATCCTTCTTTGATGTCCAAAGAAGGCGGTAATCCAAAAAATGCTATGGAAGAAATTACAAAAATTATTCAAGGTGATGTAAGTTTAGAAGTTGTTAGTACTGAATACTCTGGAATGATGGAAGAAGGTAAACGTCTTCGTGAATATGGCGATAATGTTGTTGTTAAAGTTCCAATGACTCCTGATGGTCTTAAAGCATGTAAATCTTTTTCATCACAGGGAATTCCTGTTAATGTCACACTGATTTTTTCTGCAAATCAAGCTTTACTTGCTGCAAAATCTGGAGCAAAATATGTTAGTCCATTTATTGGAAGATTGGATGATATTGGTCAAGATGGGATGAATTTAATTAAAGAAATCAAAACAATTTTTTCAAACTATACTTTTAAAACTGAAATTCTTGTTGCAAGTGTTCGTCATCCATTACATGTAATTGATGCTGCAAAGATTGGGGCTGATGTAGTTACATTGCCTCCCGGTGTTTTAGAAAAAATGTTGCAACATCCTTTGACAAAAATTGGCTTGGATAATTTCCTTGCAGATTGGGAAAAATTAAAACTAAAAAATCCTGATACTAAGATATAGTAAAAACTAGAAAAATATAAGAAAAATAAAATCCAAAAAGGAGTTTATGTTGTACCTTTTCTTGAACCAGTTCCTCTACCCGTACTTCTTGTTTTGCCTTTGGATGAAGGTCTAGTCTTTGGTTCTGGAGTATCTTGAAGTTTTCTTCTACCTGTTCCTCTACCTGTTGAAATTGTTCTGTTTCCAGCAGCTTTCTTTTTTTCAGCTTGAATTTTCTTGAATTCTTCACCAGAAAATTTGAGATCTTCTACATCCACTTCTATAGTTCCAGTACCTCTTCCTGTTCTGATTTTAACTTTAACCATATTTTTACTAAAATTATTAAGGCCTTTTATAAGATAGGTATATAATTTTTTTATAAAAACAAACTATCCTAATTCTAATTTTTTATGATACTATTGAAATTTATCTATTTTTTGAATCACTATTGGTATAAACACCACTTATTTTTGATATTGTTGTGAGAAAAATATTTTTCATATTGCCCGCTGTCGCATTTATTCTAATTTTCAGTAACATGTTTTTTGGTCATTTACTTTTTACGTATGATCAAGACATTAACAAATATTCTATCTATGTCCATTTTCAAGAAGAATGGGATAGTTATCCTGTCAATATTTTATTTGATGTAACAACTGTTTGGTCTAATCCAAATTTTTCAAATTATACTTACTCAACAGATTTTTCTAATGTTTCTAATTTTGATAACTATAATTCCAATCATTTACAATATCAGGATAATCGTGGTTATGTGGAATTAAAACATCAGTTTAGTGATTGTAATTCAAGTTGGAAACCCATGTTGTATAGATATGCAATTGATACGCTTAGAACTCAAATTGAATTAATTCAAGGTAGTGAGTTAAACGATGATCCTTATGTTTCAATTTTTCCTAACATAAAATCTATGAATTCAACTGTATCTAAATTTTATGTACAGTTTATTCCTATATGTACAGACAAGAATACAACTACTTATGAATATTCTATTTCTATTGATGACAAAAGTTCTTCACTAGATGTTTATTTTATAGATTCAAAGAAACAATTTGAAAATTATCTAACTTCTGACACATTTAATTTCTATACTGATGATGGTTGCTTTGGTAAAAATTATCATAGTTTTAGTGGAGTTTGTAAAAATATTGATCAAGAATCTGGTCTTCTAATTATAATTCCTGATGATCTGAGCCGTTCCTTAACCAAAATTAAAGTGAATTTACATGAAAAAATTTAGAAATTATTTACTAGCTGTTAATCCAACCCAATTTTTTGAAATACATAAACATGATAATTGCCGGTATTGCAGATGCTAGAATTATGACTACAAATGTCGTAAATGGACCTAAGATCACCGCATTATCTCCGATCCCTCCTGGTAGATTTACATTCATTCCATAAAATGTCCCGATCACTGTTGATGGAATAGCTAATGTAAAGATCATAGTTAGAACAGCTAATACCTTGTTTGTTTTTTCATTACTTAACACAAAATCTGTATCTTTGTAAATTTCCATAGTTTCCCTTGATTCCTCTAATGTCTCAATTACTTTGTCAATGTGATCAATTACATCGTCAAAATACAATGCAAGCTCATCATCTGAATTATCTGAAAATCTTTTAACATTTTTTGCAATTTCTAATACAAATCTCTTCAATGGCACTGATATTCTTCTTAATCTGTTAATTTCTCTTCTAAGTAACGCGATACTTCTGGCAACTGGTTTTGACTCATCAAATACATTGTCTTCCATTTCATCTAAATTTGCAATAATTTTTCTTGATATGTGTAGAAGATCATCTACCAGTGCATCTATAATTTCGTGAAGTAAATCGCCTGATGATTCTTTTAATAATTTGTTTTTTATTTCTTGGTCTAAACCCGATTTACATATATCTACTAATTCTACAAATGGTTTTAGATCTCCCTGATGAACTGTAACTAGAAATCCTTTTCCGATGAATATGGATAATTGACTATTTTTTGATATTCCAATTTTTTGTGCAAGTGGTGGAAAATGTAAAATTACAAAGAAATGATCATCATAACTATCTAGTTTTGGAAGTTCAAATTTTGTCATACAGTCCTCTATGTTTAATTCATTGAAATTGTATTTTTTAGCTAATTTTTCAACATCATCTCTATCTGGATTTTGTAAATCTGTCCATACAAATCCATTACCTTGTATATTTTCAATTTTTCTTTCAATAGGTGTTTCTTGAGATTTTTTACTTGAACGTAATCTATTGGTGAAAAATCCTTGTCCCATGGTGAAACATAACCCTGAATGTGCAAATTTAAAGCGATCGGTTACTGTTTTTTTAAATAATTTTGCTTTATGACTATTTTATGACTAATTGTTTTCAATTATTTTTCTATTTTTATCATTGAATCTTAAAGATTATTACTGGATAAAGAAATTTCTTCTTTGTGGCCCTCGTAGTACAGTGGTTAGTATAGAGGGTTGTGGATCCTCGGACAGGAGTTCGATTCCCCTCGAGGGCCTCTTTATTTTTAAAATATTCCGAATTTACTTGATTCCATTTCTTCTTTAATGGCAACTTTAAATCTGGGAGATTTATTTTCAACATTTTTTGTTAACCACGTAAGAAATTTTTTATCTGTTCCTCTTCCCTTTAATTTTTGAAAGTCTGCACCCATTATTGATTCTAATTTTTGTATTAATGTTCTATTTACACTTAATACAAAAAAATGCCAACCAAATGCAAATTCTGAATCTGTCATAACAAAATCATCTTTCCCGTGGACCATTTCTTCTAAAAGTATGAGTTGTTGTGTTAATGCTTTACTTGTTTTATCATAATCTACTGCAGAAACATTGATGTTTAGTTTACTCTCCATAATTTTTTTATGGATATACAAAATAAAAGGCTTACACCTATTATTTTAACAAATGTTCAAAATCAATATCAAAATGCATTTTCATGATGCTGATGTATGTTTTAATTGATTCTGGAATTTCTTCTGTACACACCACACCTAATTCCTTTGCGTTGATCCAAATAGTTAATGTCTGTATGATTGTTAGAAATCTATCATTTTTAACTTCTGAACTTGAAATTGATTTTGTATATCTTTCTGCAAATTCCCATGCAGTAACAAAATCTACACATTTTACGCCAAAAACAGATAATAATTGCTCTTGTACACTCTCTGCTTTTTTGAATGGTACTTTGTTGATGATGTATGGAAAATTAACTTTGTCTGGAAGATAATTTGGCAGTGGTCCCCATATTGTAATTATTTTTGTTTCTGGTTTTAATTTATTAAATTTTTTAACCATACTCTTTATGGTTTTCTCATCTGTGAACCAAAATAAAATTACAGTTGCATCTGAAATATCTGATTCCTCTATATTCTGATGAATTAATTTTACATCGATATTTTTTTCTTTAATGTTTTTTTGTGCATTTTGAATTTTTTCTAAGTTGTTATCTATCCCTATGGCTTTTTTAACTTTAAATTCATTAATTGCAATCTCTATCCCCTTTTCATTGTTACATCCTAGATGAAAAAATATGTCGTTTTTTCCTAAATTTGAAAATTTGAAAATTTCTTTAAGTGTTTTTTCAGGTAATTGAACATCCTCGCCACTAAGTAAATTTTTTGGCAGTGTTTGTAAATATTCTTCAATTTTCATTAATTATGATATTTTAAGCAAGAATTTATTCTCTTATGCTTTCTAATTTTGACACTGCTTGCCATAACTGGGTTCTTACATATGATGGCATGTTTGCATCTTGTGTAATATCGTCAAGTAGGCTAACTGCATTTGCAGCTCTTACTGCTAATGCATCTTCTTCTTTTACTAACTCTGTAACAAGATCTGTAATTGATTTTTTAACCGTTTTTGGAGTGGAGTTTGTAGATACAATCAGATTTAGTGTATCGATAGCTTCTTTCATTGCCTGTTTATTTTGAGTCTCGTCTACCATTTTTTACACATTTTGTTAAAAATTAGCCGTATATAGTTACATCTCTACAAATACGTTGTCTGATTCAACTATGACGTCATACGATGTTAAATCTCTGAGTTTTACTGGAAATTTTAAAAATTTACCTGTTTTACAATCAAACTCTGCTGCATGCCATCCACAAGTAATCGTACACCCGTCTAATTTACCTTCAGATAAACTAGAACCTGAATGTGTACATGAATCATCTGTAGCACAATATTCTCCATCAATATTTGCAACTAGGATGTCTCTGCCATCAATTGACACTTTAATCATTTTTCCAGGAGTAATGTCTGATGTTTTTCCTGCAATTATTCTTCCCATGGTAATTTTTATTTGTTCATTCTTAATATTTTTTTTGTATATGAAAATTCGAGAAGCAAATTCTTTTGATAAAATTCCAGTTCTAAAATTTTGTAAGAACACATTTTCTTGGGGGGATTATATTGATAAAGTTTGGTCTTCTTGGTTAGAAGAAGGTAATTTGTTTTTATTTGAAAAACAATTTCCAGTTGGCATATGTCATGCATTTTATTCTGAAAATCAAATATGGATTGAAGGAATTAGAATTGATCCTAATTTTAGAAGGGAAAAGATTGGTTCAAAACTTGTTACTCACGCTGAATTAATTGGAAAAAAAACTAACGCATTATTTTCTTACATGTTAATAGACACTGAAAATATTCCATCTATTTCCATGGCTAACTCATTAAATTATGAACTATCTGAAATATGGCACTTTTATTCATTAGTTCCTAAAATAAACTCTCATTATAAAATTGAATTTGTAAAATCCGTATCTTCTAATCTATTTCCTTATTATGTAAATTCCTGGAGATGGTTTTCAACTAATGAAAAAATTCTATCGGATTTGTGTGCTCAAAATAAAATCATTCAATCTAGTTTGAATGGTCAAATTTCTGTTGCCATAGTTGCAGATTATAAACATGATGAAAAGACTTTGATTGTAACTCTATTTTCAGGCTCATTTGAAACTTTATCTGATATTATTTCTTATTTACAAAATTATGCAATTGAAAAAAATTATGAGCGAATTCAAATTTTAACTAAACAGAAACTATCTTCATTTGATTCTTTAGAATATAGAATTTCATTCAATTTGATGAGAAAATCTTTGATTTAATTTGATTTAACTACTCTTATTGTATTGTTTAACATTCCTAAGCCTTCTATTTCCATTTCTATTTCATCGCCGTCTTTTAGATATACTGCATTTGGTTTGTTTAACATTGTACCTGCTGGTGTTCCTGTTGAAATTATGTCTCCTTTTTCTAATGTCATCACTTTACTAATTTTTGCAACTATCTCTGGAATTTTAATAAACATTTTGTTTGTTGAAGAGTTTTGTCTTATTTCCCCATTAACTTTTGTTGACATTTTTAGATTTTGGGGATTTTCTATTTCATCAGCTGTTGTAATCCATGGTCCGCATGGTGCAAATGTATCGAATCCTTTTCCTCTGGTAAATTGTTTATCTGTTTTTTGAATATCTCTTGCTGATGTGTCATTGAAAATCATATATCCAAATATCATGTCTTTTGCATCCTCTACACTGATATTTTTACAATCTTTTCTAATGATCAAGGCTAATTCGATTTCATAATCTAATTGTGTGACAAAGTCTGGACATACGATATCTGATTTTGTATGATTTAGTGTTGTTCTTGGTTTCATTACAAATGCTGGATCTTCAATTGCTTCTAATCCCTGCTCTTTTGCATGATCCGAATAATTGAATGCTAGACATATTATTTTACTTGGATTTGGAATGGGTGCTAATAGCTTATATTTTGAAATATCTTCCCTGTATTCTAATTCGTTTATTTTATTCTTAATTTCATCATACCATCCATCAAACAAAAAATCTTTGACATTGATGGGAATTGGTACGCCTGTTAATTCTGTAATTTCACTTTTTATAGCTATTTTAGTGTCTTTAAGAAAACCGTATGTTTCAGTGGTACCATCTGTTACTCTAACTATTTTCATATTTCATCACTTATGTGTAAAAATCGCTTGATTTTGTGAATCTTTTCTACAATATCCAAATCTAATAAATTGTATCTCATCTCCGTCTTTTATCTGTAAGTAATGTGGCTCACAATATGCCGTTATCTCTTTTAAACTATTTTCATTGAATTCATCATTAATAAACAGGATTTTTGGAATAATCATTTTAATTTGATGTGCTGTTTTTTGTGAAACCCATTGTATTTTTGGAATGCTTTTAATGTCTCCGTCTTCTGCAAATTCTCCTTCTAATTCTTCTCCTTGCTTTGTAATCAAAATATTCCCTAATCCTAAAAGTCTTATTTTCCCCCCTTCTTTGATATTTTCTGCATCTTCTCCGGAAATATAGAAACTTCCGTCAACATCAATTTTTCTTTTACCCATATCATTTACTGGATGATTTGATACTTCTACTGACGTGATTGATAAATTTTTTACTACAAGTTTTTTTGGATTACTAACCATATACAATCTAATACTATTTTCATCAACAAATTTTCTATTAAATGCTTCAAGCGAATCAAACGGTGCAAGTGTATTTGCTTTAGTTAATCCCAATGACATGATGAATTTTCTAATGGCTTCTGGTTTTATTCCTCGTTTTTTTAATCCCTCTAAAGTTGGTAATCTAGGATCATCATACCATGAAACTTTTCGTTCTTCAATTAAAGGTCTGATTACTCTTTTTGAAATTGGCATACCTTTGAATTCCAATCTTGAGAAAAATCCTTGTTCTGGTTTTCTCATATTCAGTGAATCTAAAATTGTCTCAGTCAGCTCTTCTCTTAATTCAAATTCTTTTGAACGAAAAGCATGTGTAACTCCATCGATACTATCCTCAATCGCAACTGCAAAATCATAACTTGGCCAAATTCTATATTTTTCACCTAGTGTGTAGTGTTTTCCCTCTATTATTCTGAATAACACTGGATCTCTCATTACTGCATTATCTGCTTCCATGTTTCCACGGAATCTAACAACTGCTTCACCTGGTTTGAATTTGGTTTCCATTTTTCCCCAATTTTTGATATTTTTATCTAAATCTTCTCTACTGCATTTACACGCTTTTCTTTCGCGTCTATTTTTGCTAATATCCTCTCTTTTACATTTACAAATGTAGGCCTTTCCCGAATTAATCAATTCAATCCCTTTTTCATAAAATACTTCCATATCATCCGAAGTACTTTTCACTATGTCAAATTCTATTCCTAACCATTCTAATCCTACTTTAATTGCTGCATGATATTCCATCCTTTCAGCTTCTGGATTTGTATCGTCCATTCTTAGAATAAATTTTCCTCCGTACATTTTTGCATATTCTGAATTGATGATAGCTGCCTTTGCATGTCCGATATGCGGATAGCCGTTTGGTTCTGGTGGAAATCTTGTAATGACATTTCCTTGTTGTGCATTTTCCAACTCGGGCAGTCCTTCTCTTTCTTTTATTTTCTCTTTAGGTGCTAAAACCTCTGGAAAATTTTCATCAATTTCTTTTTTTTGTTCATCCATTGATAACTGATTTACACTAGACACAATTTCAGATATTTCAATTGAAATTTCCTTCACTTTGGTTCTAAATTCTGGTTTAGTTCCAAGAATTTTTCCTAAAATTATCTTATCTCGAGTTTCTCCTTCGTGTTCAAATGCATTTTGAAGAGTCATTTTCCTAATTTCTTTTTTTATTTCTTCATTCATGATAGTTCCCTCTGTTGTAACTATACACTTCGCCTAACTACAAAATCCAATAATGCTGTTAACTCTACTTTAGCTGAACCTGTATAATTTTTCAATGATTTTTCTGACTTTTCTGCATATTTTAGTGCCTGATTTCTAACTTTTTCCTCTATTCCTAATGCACGTATTACCTCTACAGCCTTGTTTAGATCACTTTTTGAAATTTTAGAATTTCCAAATGCTTTCAAAATTATTTTTCTCTCGTTACCCTTTGCTAGTTTTATTGCCATTAAAATTGGCAATGATTTCTTACCTTCTCTCAAATCATTTCCTACTGGTTTCTTTGTAATTTTAGGATCTCCCATGACTCCTATTAGATCATCTGTAATCTGAAATGCTATTCCTAAGTTTCTTCCGAATGCTGAAAGATTTGCAATATCTTTAGGTTTGTTTGTTGCACAAATTGCTCCCATTGAACAGGAGACATCAAACAACGCTGCTGTTTTTTTACCTATCATTGTAATGTATTCTACTTGTGTTGGAATTCTTTTTTCATCTGCCATTTTAATATCTAGTAGTTGACCTTCACAAACATCTACACAAGCTTTTGCAAGTCTGGATATTAGATGTGTAGTTGAGTTTGGTGATAATTTTGATTCACAAATAATTTGAAATGCTTTTGAAAATAAAACATCTCCTGCTAAAATTGCAACTGGCATACCAAATTTTTTATGCACTGTTGGAACACCATGGCGCATTTCATCATTATCCATAATATCATCATGTACCAGAGTAAAGTTGTGAACCATTTCTACAGCACTAGCAGCTATCATGGCATTAGATGATTTTCCACCTAAAATCTGGCAACTTCTAATTACCATGTACGGTCTAAGTCTTTTTCCACCGTTAACGATAAGATGACCTGCTGCATCATAGAGTTTTTTTGGATTACCTTTTAATTTTGAATTAAGATACTTGTTTACTATTTTAGCATTATTTTCAATTTGTTTAGTTTTTTTCATCTACTAATCTCCATTTATCTGCTGGAATATGGGTCTTAATTGCTTCTTGTAATCCATCATGAACTTCATTGTTTAACCATGTTGATAAGACATTTTCGTATTTTTTGAGCATAACTTGGTCTGATTTTTCAAGTAATTCCAACGCAATTAGCATCCATGGACAATAAATTTCAGGACTTGTTTTTATTTCAGCAATCAATTCTTTGGCTGAGATCCATTTAATTTCCTCAATTTCCCCTTCAATCTCTTTTAATTCCGTATTTTTATCAATCACGCCAAGTAGAGTTCCGCAAATTTCATTCTCAGATCCTACATCTTTGTATGGCACATGATATTCAAATTTATGAAAATAGTCTAATTTTCCACTAATTCCTAATTCTTCTGGCATTCTTCTTTCACCTGATGAAACATATCCTTCTGATTCTCTTGGATGACTTGCAAATGTTCCATCCCAATCCCCTGGCCATAGCATTTTTTCTTTTGCTCTTTTTGTTAGTACTAGTCTTCCATCAATATCAAATAACAATGCTGTGAATGCTCTATGTAATTTTCCATTTGGTAAATGAGATTTCACTTTCTCCTCAGTTCCAATTGGATTGTCCTTTTCATCTACGAGTATTACAAATTCTTCAGCCATTTCTTTTTCCTCTAAACATTGTTCCTTTAAACTCTCTATTTTTAACAACTGCTACAATTCTTTCAGGTTTTTTCCCATTGACAAAAAATACATTTATTCCCATCTTTGAAATTTTAACAGCCTCTTCCACTTTTCTAGTCATTCCTCCTGTTACATCCATTTTATTTTCTGACATTAATGGCACATTTCCTTTTAATTCTGAAATTAATTTTTTTGATTTAAGATCCGAATATAGTCCGTCTTCATTTAATGCAAAAATACACAACCTTGGCTTTAGAATTTTTGCAAAGTGAGTCATAATTTTATCCCCTGACAAGATGTATGTTTTATTTTTACCGAACCATAATGCATCCCCGTATGTAACTGGAATTAAGCCTGATTTTGCAATTTTTTCAATTTCTTTAATTTTATTTAAAATTGGTTTATTTCCTGACATGAAATCCGTTGGAGGTAGGGCATATGGATTTAATTTATTTTTTAACAGTGAGTCTAAAATAATTTTATTTAGTTCAATCATTGAATTTTTAATAATTGAAACTCCTCTAATATCGTATTTTCTTTCTTTTGTATGCATATCATATTTTACGGACCAATAATGCCCATATGATCCCCCTCCGTGAATGATGATTATCGGTTCTTTAATTTTTCTTAAACTCTTTGTAATTCCATCAATTGTTTTTTTCCTAGGTGATAATGGCTTTTCTTTATTTGTAATAATTGATCCGCCTAATTTTATCAGAATCATGTTGTTGAAAATTATTTAGATAATTAAAAAGTATCCAGTCCTTTGAAATCAATTTCTGCTGAAAAACATTCAAAATTCTTACCTTTGAATTCTTTCAAACTTTGTTCTACATTTGATTCATTTGTTAATGCAAAAATACACCCTCCTCCTCCTGAACCTGTTATCTTGGCCCCAAAGGACGTTTTTTGACCTATTTCTATCATCTTTTTTAATTGATTATTTGATATTCCTATAGTTTCTAAATATTTTTGATTTTGATTAATTTTTTGTCCTAATTTTTCTGGATTATTTTCTTTTAGTAATTTTAAAACATCTTCAATTAATTCTGATTCCTGATTTAATAATTTAGTAAATTTTTCTTTATTTTTGATTCCAAACATCTTAACTCCTGAAACCATTGATTCAGTTGAGTGCTCTATGTTTGAATTTGCAATAACTAATTGAAAATTAGGTTCATCCTTAATTTTTTTGAAGCCTTGTTTTTTCCCATATTCTATTATTCCTCCATATGTGCACACAGTACAATCTGCCCCTGATGTATTTTCAAAAATTGTCCTTTCAGCTTCTATTGCAAGTTCTAAAATTCTCTCTTTAGATGAATCTTCAAATAATTTAAAAATTGCGGCAGCACCTGCAACACAACATGCCGATGATGAGCCTAGTCCTGCACCTAATGGTATTTCTGATTCAATTTTAATTTCTATACCTGTATCTTGATTTTTAATTGCTTTATTTGCTAAATAATAAAATGGTTTTAATGGTGAATTAATTTCTGAAATTAATTTATTTGGTTCTAAGATTAGATTGCCTATTTCTGAATTAATCGAAATCTTTCTTTTACTAGTTTTTTCTGCAGTAACTGTGACTCTTTTGTTAATGGAACACAAAATTGCTTTTACTCCGTATACTACAAAATGTTCTCCAAACAGAATAACTTTTCCTGGAGCTGATGCTTTAGATTTCAATTAAAATTTTGAAATAATTTTTATTCTATTTCCTCTTCGATCATTTTTGCTTCAAAATCGTCAATTTCATATTTCATTGATTCATTTTCTTTCAATTCTCCTTTTTCAATGAGAATTTGACGAACCAACAACCAGTATATTGTTGCTAGTGATTTTCTTCCTCTGTTATTTCCTGGAATGATGACGTCTAATTTTGAGGTAACATTATCTGTATTTGCAATTCCTGCAATTGGTATTCCTGCATTGGTTGCTTCAATTAATGCTTGTACGTCTACTTCAGGATCTGAAATAAGAATTAATTTTGGTTCAATGTAATATGGTAGTGATGGATTTGTTAAAGTTCCTGGCATAAATCTTCCAAGAAGTTGTTTGGCTCCTGTCATTTCACAGAATTTTTCAATAGGTATTCCTGCATATTGTCTACCTGAACATGCTATGACGTTTTCTGCTCCTACTCTGTTGATGAATTTAGCACAAGTCTTAATTTTTTCTAATGTCATGTCAATATTTATCATGTAAAGTCCTTCAGGGCTTGCTTTTTCGATGAATTGTTTCATGAATTTTGTCTTAACTTGTGTTCCTACTCTGATTCCGGTAGAAATAACTTTTTTCTTAATATCTATAATTTCGGGTTGTTCACTCATGACGATTTTAAATCTCCGCCATGCCACATATAAAATCATGCCCTGATAAGCGTAATAATTCGTTCAATTTTGCTATTCTTTCACCTCCAACTACCCCTACTTTGAGCATTTTTGAGCCTGTTGCTATGCCTATGTGGGAAATTTGGGAGTCTGTGGACTCGCCTGATCTATGTGATGTGATTAATTTGACATTATTTTGATTTGCAACATTTGCAAATTCAAGAGCATCATATAGGCTACCTGCTTGATTAACTTTTAAAATTGCAGCATTACATGCTTTTACCTTGATTGCTTTTGTTAGGATGTCTTTACTTGTAACTGTCAAATCATCTCCTGTGACAAGTGTATTTGGGAATTTTGCAGCTAATTCTGCCATGTCTTCAAATGCCTCTTCATGAACTGCATCTTCCGCATAAATTAATTTAAATTTATCAATAATATCTGCTGCAAAATCAATTTGCTCTCCTGTTGAATTTTCAAATCCTGCTCTATCGTACAAGTACTTTCCTTTGCCTTCATTCCATTGTGTTGATGATGCAAAATCAACTCCTAATGCAACTTCCTTACCTAAAGTAAATCCTAAATTTTCACAAGCTTTTGCTGACACTTCTAACGCTTTTAGATTTTCTAATTTGGGTGCCCATCCGCCTTCATCGCCTCTTCCGTTTGTGAAGCTAGGATCTTGTTTTTGTAAAACTTTACGTAATTCTTTATGAACTGCTAAATTTGTTTCAATTGCATCTTCGATAGTTTTTGCACCTGTTGCACAAATTAAAATTTCTTGTATGTCTGGAGTTCCAGGTCCTGCATGTGCACCACCTCCTAAAATATTGCCTATTGGAATTGGAAATTTAAATTCTGAATCAGTTGACAATGTTTTGAATAATGGTTGCTCTAATGCTTTTGATGCTGACTCCATTGATGCAATTGTAACTGCAAATGCAAGTGAACCTCCGATTATTGAATAATTGTTAGAATTATCTAAACTTCTCAATGTGTCGTGTATTGCTTTTAAATCCGATGATTCTAACCCTATGAATTTTTGAGAATTTTGTTTTAATATCTTGAGGCTATCTTCTGGATTTTCATTTGGAAAACTTACTGCTTCATACTTTCCTACACTCGCACCTGAAGGCGAACAAACTCTTCCTAGAAATCTATTATCTGATACTATGTCTACTTCAATTGTTTTACTGCCTCTACTATTGAATAAAATGCGTCCTTCTACTGAGGTAATTTTAGGCAAACTAATCTAATTCGGCTAAAACTTCTTGCTTTCTCTTCTCAATTGATTCATAGAACGGAATCACTTGTTGAATTGTTTCAACAGTGGTCAAAAGCATTCTTCTACAACAATATCTAGCAATACCTAAATCATTTAGAACTTCTTGAGGATCTTCTCCTGCTTTAACTTTAGTTTGATAATCATCATACTTGTCTGCAATTAAGTTTCCACAAGTAAAACATCTAACTGGAACTAACACGATGAAAAAAGTCGTCAAGGATTATAAAAACCATACATGAATGTTTTATTGCGGATGTCGCCCAGCCTGGCCAAAGGCGCTAGCTTGAGGGGCTAGTCTCTTAGGAGTACGTGGGTTCAAATCCCATCATCCGCACCACTTTTTCTAAATTACTTTTGAAGTTTTTCTAAGGCTTTGATTAATTCTGTTCTTCTTTTTTCTTCTGTAATTGCAGATCTAACATCATCGACTAAAATTCTATTCACATCAATCTTCCTTCTTGCTTCTTTTACAACTTTATCGTATAGCGAGAAAGTATAAAGCTGAAGATATAGTCCCTCCATTATCTCAAAAAATCTTATCGCTTCATCAATATTTCCCATTCTCATTTCATCGAAAACTCTTCTTTTCAACTCCCCTACACAATCCAGCAGCCCTAAAACATATGATTCTGGCATTACTGCTAATTTTGTATCTGATGGAATGTCTTTTTTTTCAACAATTGCAATTAAACATGCTGCTTCCACAAATTCTTGTTCTGGCGTGATCAAATATCTTCTTAGTTGACCTGTTGCTTTTTTCTTATATTTTTTTAATAGTGTGTCAGCTTGTTTTAAATTATTTTTAGCAGTTGTTAATTCACCTTTGTGAACTGCAATAATTGATTTACTGCAGAGAATAACAATCTCTCTTGTATTTTTTAATAAAAATTCTCTTGAATCTTGAGTTACTGCTAAAGATTTTGTAATTTTATTTAATGATGGTTTAACGTTTTTTAATGTCATGCTTGAAAATATTCTAAAACTAGGATAAATCCGTTTGCTAAACTCTTATTTTGGTTATGATTTGATGTAAGTTATGGAAATAACTGTGGATCAAATGTATCAAATTGAAAATAAAGGCCATGATATGGGATTTTTAAAAAAATTTATGATGGAAAATGCTGGAGCTGCAGCAGTTAGACGGTTGATTACAAACTTTGAAAATATATCTTCAAAAAATATCTTAATTTTTGTAGGGTTGGGAAATAATGGCGGTGATGGTTTGGTAATGGCTAGACATTTAGCTGGCTATGGCTCAAACGTCACTGTGATGCTTCTTGGGGATCCTGAAAAAATTAAAACTGAGGAAAGTAATTGGAATTGGTCAATTTTAGAAAAGATGCCTTCGGTAAAGTTACTATCTGGAAATTCTTTGGATTTTAATTTCAAGCCTGATATTGTCATAGATGGTATTTTGGGTACTGGTATTTCTGGTGAAATTAGAGAACCATATGCATCTGCAATTAATTTTATCAATTCAACTGACTGTTACAAATTTGCTGTAGACGTTCCTTCTGGTTTAGATCCTCAAACTGGAAATACTGCAAATATTTTTACTAAATGTGATATGACTGTTACATTTCATAAAATGAAGGAAGGTATTCCAAAAAGAAAAGATTTGACTGGTGAACTTTATGCGGAAAAAATTGGAATTCCTGTTGAAGCTGAAGAGGGAATATTGTGATAGTACATCAAATACCAGTTGGACCGATGCAGAATTTTTGTTACATTGTTGTTGATGAAGATACTAGTGAATCTATAATTGTTGATCCTTCATGGAATCTAATGGAATTGGAATTGATAATTAAAAATAATAATTTAAAAATAAAATATATTGTAAACACTCACTATCATGATGATCATACAAGAGGAAATCAAGAAATGGCGGAATCTACAAAAGCTCCTATAATTCAACATGAATCTTCAACATTAAAAAATGACATTACTGTAAAAGATGGAGATTTTATTGAATTTGGTAATTCAAAATTAAAAGTTCTTCACACTCCTGGACATTCTGACGATGGTATTTGTTTGGTTGGAGGTGGAAATATTTTTTCAGGTGACACATTATTTGTTGGTAATTGTGGTCGAATTGATTTACCTGGAGGCAGCGCATCTAAACTTTATCATAGTCTTTTTGATGTACTTCATTCCTTAGACGATAATTTAGTATTGTATCCTGGACATAATTATGGTCCCTCTGAAGTATCTACTATAGGAAAAGAAAAAATGAATAATATGATAATGCAAAAACGAACTGAACAGCAGTTTGTTGATATGATGGGTTAGTGATATTTTTGGAAGATTTTGAGTTATTTGGAAATACTACACGTGCTCAAAATTTCCTTGATTCTGTAAAATCTGGACAATTTCTTTTGTCTTTTGTCATGTCATACACTCAAACTTGTGAAATTCCAGGAATTACTATTGCAGGTGCTGATAGTGATTCAATGCAATATACGCCTCCAGCTGATGCAGAATATCTTCACTATGGACATTGTAAAACCATTGATGGTATTCCAATGACTCCTGATGGAAAACCCACTCCTGGTATTTTAACAAAAACTGCTCTAGAGTCTGCTAGTATTCCTCATTTAACAATTAATGCCGGTAGTAAAATCACTCCGCAATTACCTTTTATTGAAACTGGCTTGTCTTTTGGAAAAAATATTTCTATTGAACCTGCCATGTCTGATTCTCAAGTGTCAACTGCTGTCGAATTTGGTAGAATTGTTGGAAGAAACATGGCGTCATTAACTGATTGTTTGGTAATTGGTGAAAGTATTCCTGCTGGAACCACAACTGCTTTAGCTGTATTGCGAGCTTTTGGTTTTGATGCAAAAGTAAGTTCTAGTATTCCTACTAACCCTACAAAATTAAAAAATGAAATTGTTGATTCTGCACTTAAACGAATTGATTCTGATCATCCCTATAGTGTACTTGCAAAAGTTGGTGATCCTATGATTGCTTTTGTTGCAGGGATGTTAAGTTCTGCATCATCTATTTCTAAAGTCATGTTGGCTGGTGGAACTCAAATGACTGCCGTACTGGCATTCGCATCTAAAATTGGATTTAATGAAGAAAATACTGCAATTGGAACTACTTCGTATATTACAAATGATCAAAATGCTAATTTCACAAATCTTGTTAAAGAGATTGCAGACGTACCTGCAATTTCTGTAAACCCTGGTTTACATAATTCAAAATATTCTGGATTAAAGGCATTTTCAGAGGGCTATGCAAAAGAAGGTGTAGGTGCTGGAGGTTGTATTGTCTCATCCATGTTAAAAACTGGAAATAATTCTTCAAAATTTTTGAATCTTGTGGAACAAGAATATGATAGACTATCTACTCTATCTCCGCCATAGTTCCTAGAATACTTTGTCCCAAAAACTATACTTTTAAAAAATCAAAACCTTTTTTGCATTTTAATTTGTAATATTGTAACAAGGCCAATTATTATCAAGATGCTACCAATAGGTAGCAGATATTCAAATGTTGGATATACAAAATAGACAATTAATACAATAATGCCTAATATGATGAATCCAATTATTCCATTTACGGCTAAATTAGTCATATATCAAAGGAGTACATCCACTTGCATAACACATTTTCTATGATACCAGTGCTCATTTCTTATTCTAGGATCCAATCGAATTTCCTTTTTACACAGTGTACAACGAATAATCATTCTGCTACCACATCACTGTAGCAAATTATCTTAAGAAGCGTGGGTTATTGTAAAAAAAGTGACTATGCCTGGGAAGTTGTCTATTTTACTGTGACTGATTTTGCTAAGTTTCTTGGATAGTCTGGATCTGTATCTTTTTCAAGTGCTGCATAATATGCTAGTAATTGTATCGGAATAATTTCTGAAATTGGATACAATATTTCATTAATTTTTGGAATTTCGATCCAATGATCATATATGTCGCTTTCAATATCTGAAACACCGATAATTTTTGCTCCACGAGCTTTAATTTCCCGTGCACTTGTCAATGTATCCGTATATGTTGAATCATTTGGATTGATGATAATTACAAAAACATCTGTATCCATTAATGCAAGAGGACCATGTTTTAATTCCCCAGCTGGAATTCCTTCTGCATGAATGTACGTTAATTCTTTTAATTTTAATGCTGATTCTATTGCAATTGGATAGTTTATGCCTCTACCTAAAATGTAGATATCTGACACATGTTTCAATTCTTTTGCAATCTTTTCAATTTTTTTTGGATTCTCTATCATTTTTGAAATTGATTCTGAAAATTCTTCGAAATTAATTGTAATATTTTCACTTAATTTTTGTATAATTTTATACAGTATTATTATTTGTGCAGTGAAGCTTTTTGTTGCAGCAACTCCAATTTCTGGTCCACAGTTCATTCCTAATACAACATCCCCCTTACGTGTAAGTGACGATGTGAGTAAATTAACAATGGAGATAATTTTACAGTTCATTTTTTTTGCAATTCTTACTGCTTCTAAAACATCTGCACTTTCTCCACTTTGAGATATTGCTATGAACACTGAATTTTTTTCAATAGTTTCTGGTGCAAATTGAAGCTCACTTGCTATAATTGGCTCTGATTTAATTTTCACATATTTCGATAAGATTTGTTTTGCAATAAGTGCAGAATTATAACTTGTACCGCTGCCTGTAATGTAGATATTTTTTGCATTTTTGATATATTCTACTGCTTCCTCTAACCCTTCTGCTGTTTTCTCCCCTGCTTTTAGTATCGTATCCGGCTGTTCGTAAATCTCTTTTAATGTAAAATGTGCATAATCTCCCTTGTATGCATCACCAAATTCTTTTGAAATTTTTGTAATTTCATGTTTGACCTGTTCACCATTAAAATTTAAAATTTCAAATTCTTTGTCATCTAAAATTACAAAACTTCCACTTTTCATGTATATTGCATTATCTGTATATTCGATGAATCCTAAAACATCACTTGACAAGAAAATATTTTCTTGTCCAACTCCGATAATTAATGGTTCATGGAATCTAGCTGCTGCAAGTTGACCATTTTCAAACATTGCAACAAATGCATAATGACCTTTAATTTCAGAAACTGTTTTGATAATTGTATCTTTAACATTTTTTGTTGATTCGTAATTTTTTTGCAGTAAATTTGCAATTATCTCACTATCTGTTTCACTTTTAAAATTATATCCGTCACTTTCTAATTGTTTTTTTAGTTCTTCAAAATTTTCTATTATTCCGTTGTGTACTATAGCAATTTTTCCAGAATTACTTGAATGTGGATGTGCGTTAAGATCTGTAACTGTTCCGTGTGTTGCCCATCTTGTGTGACCTATGCCTGTTTTGCCTGGTAGTGAATCTAGTTGCATTTTTGAATTTACTTCGTTTACTTTGCCAATTCCTTTTTTTAATTCAATTTGATTCTTAGATTCCGTTGCAACTCCTACGCTATCGTATCCTCTATACTCCATTCGTTTGAGCCCCTTTACTATAATTGGTGCTGCTATTTCATTTCCAGAATAACCGATAATTGAACACATTGTAATTCTATTCTATAATTGGGGGTATTTACTGATAATGATAATTTGATTATTTTGTTGTAGTTTTGTCTTCTGTTGCTGCTTCAGCAGGCGTTGATGCTTCAGTTACTTCATCATCTTCAGCAGGTGCTTCCACTTTAGGTTCATCTGCTTTATTTTTCTCTAACATTTGTGGAATTTTAGATTCAGGACTAAAATGAATATCACTTTCTTCTTCTACTGTTACGGTATATGACGGAATGTCTATTTTTCTATCTCCAATCATTATGTGGCCATGAATTACTGCTTGTCTTGCTTGATATGGTGTTTTAAATCCTAACTTGGATGAAACAATTGTTTGTAATCTTCGTGCAAGTAAATCTGTAGGTTTCAAATTAAGTACGTCATCTAATGTTGCTTCAGTTGATATTAGCCCGATTCTTGAAAGTGATTTCAATAATATTGGTTCTTTTTCATCTCTAACTTTTTGTGTTAATGCAAGTAATGATCTTGCTTGTTGTCTTACACGGGATAATTCTGTATGTGCTTTCCATAATTCTTTTTTAGTTCTTAATCCAAATGTACCTAAAGTTTGTAATTCTTCCATTTTTAATTCATAATTAAGTGGTCTTTTTGGTTTACGCCAAGTTTTACGTGGATATTTTGGATCTCCCATTCATAACACCTATTCTTTTTTCTCCGCTGCCGGGGCTGCTGCTTCTGCTGCTGCCGGGGCTGCTGCTGCCGGGGCTGCTGCTTCTGCTGCTGGTGCACCTGCACTTCCTTTCTTAACTGGAGCTGCCAATCCACCTTTTGCTACACCGACTGCTCCTCCTCTTCTACCTGATGTTCTGGTTCTTTGCCCTCTAACTTTTAGACCGCTTAGGTGACGATAGCCTCTCCAACTTACTGTGACTCTTTCTCTTTCGATATCATTTCTTAGCGTAAATGGAATGTCTGATGTTAACAAGTGCATGTCTTTTCCTGTCTCAATATCTCTTTGTCTGTTGAGGAACCATAATGGGAATTTTGCTTCTATTGGGTTTAAGATTAATTTTTCAATTGCTTGAACGTTTTCTTCTGTAAGGTAACCGATATTGGAATTTTGATTAATTTTTAAAGTTGATGATATTGCTGTTGCAAAATTATATCCTATGCCCTTGATTTGAGTTAACCCTACGATAAGCTTTCTCTCTCCTGGAATATCGTTACCGACGATTCTTACAATGTGTCTATATTCTTGGCTACTCAAGTATTCCAAAATTCTAAGAAACCCCGATAAAAACCATGCTGGGTGTCGCTCTTTTAGTTTGTTTTACGCTACTTTTTGACAGATCTGAATAAATCTGAGCTTGTTTTGACTATTTTTAATTTGAAATCATCTAAAGTCTTCGTCATTTGTCCAATCGTTACCTTCAACATTCCACTGATTGCATTTACAGCATTTTTTAACTCCTCTTTGAGGATCTATTTCTATACAAAAACAATGCTCTCCTTTACCTGATGGATCTTGGCTACACAGTTTTTGCATATTTTGTCCATTTTTTGTTTCTTAATTATTCTATTGCCTTAAATAATTCAAAAAGTTATAACTTTCTAATTTCTTGCATTTAGATAATGAGTGAATCCTTTGATAGGGAAAAAATCGTTGATTGTATGTTTGATCCTATAACCTCTGAGATATTGGCAGAATTAGAAGATGGAAAAAAAGAATGCTCTATTTTAGGTGATCAATTTTCCATGTCTGAATCTGATCTTTTGAAAAGACTTGATTACTTGATAGAATGTAGTTTTCTTTTTAAAACATTTGAAAACGATAAATGCTTTTTATCTGCAAATGCTGAAAAACTTGGTTCTTTACTTGAAGGCAGTGATGCTTTTGATGGTGCCATTAGTGGTTTGGAAACTATGGATAGTTACCTAAACTGATTTTCTTTTATTTTTAATTTCATATACTGCAACAATTCCCAATCCTCCCATTCCAATAATTGTGCACAATGTTGAACTGCTTGCAATTATGAGTTTTTTATCTGCGTCTGGAAGTGGACCTATTGCCCCCGCAACATAACTTTCTTTATGCTCTGAACTTTGAATAATTAATTCATAGTTTCCAGAATTTACTACTTCAAATTCCTGTTCTACTGTGTCTGTGTCTATTTTCTTTGATATTATTTCTGTATCTGACGGATCAATTATTTTTACAGAAAATGTATTTTCTTTAAAGTCCATTATTTGAACTGCAAAAATTCCAACAGGTGTCTCCTCTTTGTCTAGGTTGACTGAAATTGTAATTACCTGCTCTGTATTCACTTTTCCATTACCTTGTACTATCCCTTCTAATGTGATTTGATTTTCAATTACAGCTATTCCCAGACCTGCTGATATCAGTATTCCAAAAATTATTATTAATAATCCCGTTTTTTGCACAAAATTTGTTCCGTTTTCTTTGTTTTAAACCTAATTTTTGTGATTTTGAGTCTTTAATAAAAAATTAGATTAGGCTAAAAAAGTTAGCTTAGGGTAAATTTAAATACATAATTTTAGAATTTTTAGATCTATTGAGAATTACAAGATCCACCTTGATGATTTTGTTACTTTCTGTAACAATCGGTCTTTCTGCGATTGTATTTCTTCCAAATTTTTCTGAAGCTCAATCTGAACTTAAGACATTCGTTACTCATTCAGGAAAAGTCATTCGAACAACTGGAGAAGTGATTGATCCCCTTTACACAGTATCTACTGTGGAGTTTGATCCTATGGAATATTTACGTGAATTCCACTACGGTGAAGTTTCAAAACTTGCTGACGGAACAACTGTTAGAGAATACACCATTATTGCCGAGGATGATAAAGTGATGGAAGTTTCACCTGGTGTTTTTTATAATGTATGGACTTACAATGGAACCGTTCCGGGACCTACAATTAGAGCCACCGAGGGGGATTTACTTAAAATTAATTTTATCAACAATGGTTCAAAAGAACACACTATTCATTTTCATGGAATTCATCCAGCTGGGATGGATGGAGTTTTTGAAGCAGTAGGTCCAGGTGGTGGAAAATTTGTATATGAATTTGAAGCTGGACCTGTAGGTGTTCATCCTTATCATTGCCATGTCATGCCATTGGAGGAACATATTGTTCATGGTCTTTATGGTGTCTTCATAGTTGATCCTAAAGAAGGACGTGAGCCTGCTGATGAAATGGTGATGGTTTTAAATGGATTGGATACTGATTTTGACACTGAAAATAATTTTTATGCTGCAAACACAATTCCATTTTACTACCAACATCATCCAATTCAAATTAATTCAAATGAATTGATTCGAATTTATGTTGTGAATATGGTGGAATTTGATCCAATAAACAATTTTCATCTCCATGGTAACTTGTACAACTATTATCCTACCGGCACTGATTTGGTCCCCTCGTTTTACACTGACATGATAACTTTGTCTCAAACTGAGCGTGGAATTATGGAATTTGTCTATGACTATCCTGGAAAATATCTTTTCCATGCCCATAAAGTAGAATTTTCAGAAAAAGGCTGGGTTGGGATGTTTCTTGTAGATGATAATTCTGAATCTGATGAGAGTGATATGGAATATGGCAGTTAGTGATACTTCAAAGTTTAAAGTTGCAGCAACTGGTGTTATTCCATTTGCTTTTGTTATTGTAATGATGCTGTATATTTTTGGTCCTGGTGCTGATTTGTTAGATTTTGGAGTTGCTCTTCCCGAAGTAACAATTGAAAAAGTAGATTTCATTGATTCAGAAATTCAAGCTACTGTAAGAAACACCGGCCCCATACCCGTTCAAATTGCAATCGCTGATGTAAATGACCGAATACAACCAGCTGCTGTGGAGCCTGATGGATTTCTAGACCGATATGAAACTGCACTTGTTAGAATCCCATTTGAATGGAATGAATCTGAACCTTACCGCATAGGAATCACAATTGATGACGGAACTCGTTTTGAAAAAGAAATTGAATCTGCCGCTTTTGCATTGGAGTTTACACTCGACCTTGCAATATTTTTTGCGATAATTGGAACATATGTTGGAATTATCCCTGTAATGATTGGATTACTTTGGCTTCCATTTATTCGAAGAATTAGTAGAAGCAAATATCATTTCTTTTTAGCATTAACTGTTGGATTGTTATTATTTTTAGGAATTGATGCAATTGAAGAAGCAATTGAGGTGTCTAATGAAAATTTAGCTGGTAGTTTCAATGGAATTTTGTTAACTGCCACTGTTGTGGTGATATCGTTTATTGGTCTGTATTATGCAGGTCAAAAACTAATAGACCGTGCAGACTCTTCTAAACTTACAAAGCCTGTTGCAATTGCATTGATGATTGCAATAGGAATCGGATTACACAACTTTGGAGAAGGACTTGCAATCGGTGCAGCAGTAGGTTTAGGTTCCATTGCGTTTAGTACATTTTTGATTGTTGGATTTGCTTTGCACAATACAACTGAAGGAATTGCTATTGCAGGACCGTTATCTAAGGATAAAACTTTGTCAAAAAAATCATTAATTACAAAACTAATTGGTCTCGGACTAATTGCAGGCTCTCCTGCAATATTTGGTGCCTGGATTGGTGGGTTTTCATATTCTCCATTTTCATCAGTTATATTTTTGGCAATCGGGGCTGGTGCCATATTCCAAGTTATTGTAGTAATTTTACGATTAATCAGGGAAGAGGGCGACAAAAATCTTTCTGGTTCTTCAGTAGTTGCAGGTATTGCTATTGGCATGTTGGTAATGTATTTGACAAGTATTTTGGCTTAGTTTGGTTCTGGATGTATTGTAATTACTGAATTTTTAATTTCTAATCTAATCACATGTTCGATTTCTGATGTAAGATCATGAACCTTTTCAATTGACAATTCTTTATCAAAAGAACAGTCGATATCAATTTTGAGAATATTTTCAAATTTTAGTGACAAAATTCTGCCCACTTTTTTTACATCTGGATAATCCTCGACAATTTTTTTAATTTTTTCTTCTGTTACTGTGTCTTCTACATTGAAGTTTTTTGGAACTGCTATGAATGGCTCTAGATGAATTGTTGCGTGTGCTACTTCTGGTATTTGATTCTGTATTTTTTCTTCAATAATTTCAGATATTCTGTGTGCTGACATTAGATTGATTTCTCTATTTACCATTACGTGTAAGTTACAATATGTTTTTCCTTTCGTTTTATGTGTAATTATGTTGTGAACCTCTTTAACCCCCCTAACACTTTTTGCAATTTCTAAAATTTTTCCGTCTAGTGGAACATTTTTCCAATTGGGTTCAAAATGAATTGTAATTCCTGCATTTGATATTTTATTTTTAATATTCTTTTCAACACTATCGCTAATTTTATGAGCTTTTTCAAAACTTGTATCTCCTCTTAACGATATTGTTATGTCTGCAAAAATTGTATCCCCTGATCTTCTCATTAGTATTGATCCTGTTTCCATAACTCCGTTTGTTGAATTTGAAATTTCTCTGACTTTTTTTACAAGTTCTGGTGATATTACATCTGTTAAATCCAGTGCTGTTTTGTATACTAATTTTATGCTGAGTATTACTAACAGTCCCCCTAGAAGTAAGGCTGCAACAACATCTCCAAAATAGATTCCATACGTAACTAGAATAATTCCTATGATTGCAACTGATGTGGAGCCAAGATCCATTAATGCGTGATAGAAATCTGCCTTGAGAGTTGTGCCTCCAATTGCCTTGATACTTTTTCTAAGTAATATTATTCTGAAAAGATCAACCCCAATTGTGTATAGTCCCCCAATTATTGCAAATAGTCCTGGTAAAATACTTGGAGGCGGACTCTGTAACCTATTGATTGATTCATAAATAAAAAAGCAGGCAATCATGAAAATTACTATTCCGCCAATGAGTCCTCCTAACGACTCAATTTTTCCATGTCCGTAGGTATGTTCTGCATCTGGTGGTTTCATTGCCCATCTTGCTGCTAAAAGTAAAACTAGTGTTACGACGCTATCTAACAATGCATGAATACTGTCTGTAATTAGAGCAAGACTGTTGGAAATTAAAC
>Ga0257127_1000124_pt1 | contig 74663 bp, 75 predicted proteins | sample SI060_135mmetaG_FD_190152 | JGI IMG/M metagenome (GOLD analysis project Ga0257127, IMG submission 190152) | Marine microbial communities from Saanich Inlet, British Columbia, Canada - SI060_135m | ecosystem: Environmental > Aquatic > Marine > Inlet | place: Canada: British Columbia | collected... | reverse complement strand
AAGAAATTTGTGATGATACAAAAGAAATTTGTGATGATACAAAAGAAATTTGTGATGATACAAAAGAAATTTGTGATGATACAAAAGAAATTTGTGATGATACAAAAGAAATTTGTGATGATACAAAGGAAATTAACAAAGTATTAAAATCAAATGAGGATGTTATAAAATACATAAATGACACAAAAGATAAAATTCCTGATATAGACGAATTGATGATTGTTAATGATAAATATGTATTTTTAAGAGATCAAGAATTAACACAAGAGATACGAGATTTATATCCTGGATATGAATTTGTAAGAAGACAAGATGTTATTGATAAAATTATATTTAATAAACAAATAATAAGAAATGATAAAGAATCTGATAGATACACATCTTATAAAGATGCTCGGGCATATAATGACATTGTATATGGACAACAATCAACAAACACAGAAGGGCAAATAGGTGAATATAAATTACAAACTGAACCAACTATATCAAGATATGCACGAGCATGTACGGGTAATCGTTCACGTAATAAAAGTCTATATAAACATTTGAATGGTCCAGCTAAAGAATTTATGATAAATTTTTTACATGGTGACATTGATATGTGTGCAGTAATAATGTCAGATTCAAATACAAAACAAATGAATGAAATTAAGAATTTACTTCCAATATGTGCTGTATCAGCATGCGAGCACATGGGAAGTCATATTTTAGAAGGAATGCTTAATATTGCTATGTGTTTTGATGTCCAATTAACCAAATCTACTCTTTTGTCTGTTGCAGCACATCATGATAACATGGATGTTATGATGTGGATTGCAGAAAATATGTGAATTTTATAGTGAGTTATTTTAGTAATGAAGATTGCATTTTTGTTTTTAACTAGAGATGATCTCAATGCGCCAAATTTATGGACTAAATTTTTTTATGAACATGAAGATAAAGTTAATATATATTGCCATCCCAAAAATCCATCACAAGTTATAACACCTTGGTTAAAAAGAAATATAATATCAAATCTGGTTGCAACCGAATGGGGATATATTGTCAATGCATATGTTGAATTATTTAAAGAAGCATGCAAAAATACAGAAAATACTAAATTTATAGTTATTAGTGAATCATGCGTTCCGTTATATGATTTTATGACACTATACAATTTTTTATTAAAGGACAATGTAAAAACATCGTATATAACATATAGTCATCTTTCAAAATATGATTTAGAATCACGTATCCAAACGCAAAAAAATTATGATAAATTGGGAATAAAATTCAAAAAACATTATGCACGGTTTTGTTTATCAAGATATCATGTGCAACAATTATTAAAACAAATGCAATTATTAGATTTTTTTAAGAAAATGCATGTCGGGGATGAGTTTTTTCTATCAATTCTTACATCAAAAAAATATATTAAAAATTATGTATTTACATTTGATAATTGGAGAAAAACCAAAGAGCATGTTAAAAAAATTAAACATCAAATATATTTATTACAGGAAAATAATGGTTCTAATAATGAAATTGAACAATTAACTCAATCATGGCAAAATATTAATAAAAATCCTTATACATATAATACAATTCGTCAAGAAGATATTGATGAGGCAAAAAATAGTGGGGCTTTTTTCTGGAGAAAAATGGCCAAGGAAATTGATTTGACATTGATTGGTGGATCATTAAGAAAACATACATTAATTATTGCTGATAAAGATCGGAATATTACGTATCAAGAAGATTCTGAAATAATTGACAATATTAGTAATGCATATAATTGTAGAATACCAACAAATCCGCCATTTTTCAGAAAAATCATTGTTCTTATGAAAATAATTAATTTATATGATGCCCAAAGAATTTACAACATGTGTTTAGTTAATGGAATAATTTATTTTGAAAAACAACACATACAATTATTTGAAACAATAACATCGATAAAAAAGGAAAATGATACAGTATATTCATGTATTCGTACAAACAATACAATTTATACATTCAAAAAACGAGTTGTGGAATTTATTATTATGGGATTTCAAAGATGTGGTACAACATCTTTATCAAGTAATCTTTCTAGACATCCCGATTTATATATTGATTCGGGAACTGATCCTAGAACATCGGAAATTCATTACTATGATTTAAAATGGATAAATGGATTGGACTGGTATAAAAATCATTTTGATTATTCGAAAAAACTTGTTGGTGAAAAAACTCCCGATTTAGTAAATTTACCTCATACATTTCCATTAATACAGAAAGTTAATCCATTTGTAAAAATTATTATTATCTTACGTAATCCTGTGTTAAGAGCATATAGCGCATGGAAAATGATCAGTAATTATTTTGGTGAAAAACGTACATTCGAAAATTTAATAGATAATGATATTCCGCAAAATAAAACATTTCATACTATTGTTGATCAATGTATTTGGAGAGGATTTTATTATAAACATTTAAAAAAATTATTAAGATGGTTTCCAATTCAAAACATTCATATAATGATTCTTGAAGATGTAGAAAAATCACCTCAAGGCGAATACTCGAAATTATTTCGATTTCTTTGTATAGATGATGTTAATTTGAAATTAAAAGTTATACATACAAGTGATGACAAGAGCAAGATATCAAACGAATTATACAATAAATTAATGAAACTATATGAAACCGATATTGCTAAATTAAGTAAATTGCTAAAACGTGAAATCATATGGCGATAAAAAATTATCATTAGATTATTTATTATTGTAATTGTAATGAAAGGAGGAAAACCATTTTTATCTGTGTTGGATGAAGAATCGTTTATTCAACAATATCCAACTATTCAGGGAACTACATCAATTGAAAAACTGTTAACATTATATCCAACTTACGATAATTCTGTGCCATTAAATGTATTGATAGGATGTGGAAATATGTATGATAGTGATTGGTTCAGATATGAAAATAATGAAACATATTCTATATTTATTGATAGTGTAGAAAATTACGAAGGTATAAGAACATCTGATTTACTTGATACCAGAAAACAATATAAAATGTTTACAGTTTTTTATGAAGAAATGGTTACTGATTTAATTCCACAAAACATTGTAACACATTATCATTTTGATTTAATGGTTGCTTATTTTTGCAATAGAAATGAATATATGAAATTATTTGATAGAACATTACGACCGGGAGGATCTATCGTGTTTAATAGATTAGAACATTCTGGAGCATTACAATTTTTTACAGTCACAAATTCCGTTGTGCAGTTTTTGTCGCAACAAATGACAACATTACCACCTGGTCATGTAATGCACAATTTATCAAAATATTTTATTTTTGATACAATAAATAAAGGTATTACACTGAAAGATGATACATCAGATGAATTTTTTTTACTTCATAGTCATTTACTTTCCGCAGAACTTGGATTTCGTTTTATTGAAATTGAAAGATCAGCTGGTAAAATGAATTTTGTACCATATGAAAACGACATATCACTTGCATATCATAATTTTCTTAACATAACATATGGTATTAATTATAATATTTCAAAAAAATCCTTTAATTACCAAGAATATTCATATCCTGTGCCAATGCAAGTAAAACCAGATACAACTAATTCTAGAGGAAAAATTGTAGAAATATGGAATTCTCCATGCGCGAAATTTATAATAAACAATGTCATGACTAATGAAGAATTTGAAAATTATGTTAAATATGGAAGATTAGATCAAGGACTAATTGATTCATTAATTACCAAAGTCATACAAAGTCCTCAATTACAACAAGAATATGTCCAAAAAGTCAGTCCAAAAAGTGAATCATATGTAGAATCTGAATTTGTTGAATCATTTTTAAGTGAAATTTTTAAGGATTATGAGTATTATGAATTTACAAAACGATGAATAATGAATAACGATTTTACATAATATATTTAGGATAATCTGTTTTCTTTACCAGGTTTATTGATGCTATTGCATCAGTGTTCCATATAACACCCCCAGAACATGACCATGATCTATACCATTCTGCCAACAGTAATTGATTATTTTTCCATTTTGTTCCCAATAAATCTGAAAAATAATCATGTGCAGCTTCTCTACCATGAATATAGAATGATTCATAATTTTCTCTCCAGATTTTCGATCCCAAATGTGGTGTTATAATTAAACCATGACAATCTGCTTTTACTTTATCCCAATCAATAATATCATATACTCGAATATCATCTTGTTTCTTTTTATATTTTTTAATAAATGTAAAAAAACTTTCTTTGTCTGTAATTATTTTAACAGTACTGTATAATTCTATATTGTACGTGTATGTAAACAAATTATATTTATTTGGCCCTCCAAATTTTTCAATATGATCTAACCAAGAATGACCACATGACAACCACATACCAGATGGTTTTCTATATACAGATTGACTTTCATCGGGCGTAACATCAATACTAACATTTGCAATCAGTTTTGTTGAAAAGTAAAAAAATGAAGATGAGATTTTATGTCTTATAATATAATTTCTAACACTATTTATATTTTTTTTTGCAATTGCCATTAGTTCATCTCTAGGAAGGGATATGTATTTTCTTTTTGTTTTTTTATGCTCAGAAAATATAAAAGTTAAGCTTTCTACATTGAAATAAATGTATAACTTCTTATCCATAGTTGTTATTTGATGGGATATATTTTTTTACCATTTAAATTTAAATTTAATTCTATCATTATGTTAATGGTAAATAGCTATGCCACATATAAAATATTAATGAAGTTTCTCAGGGAATGTCATCATCTAATAAAATGCACAATAGATACAAATAAAGTATTATGTGAAAATACTGATGTTAAAAGTGATATCGAACTTCAATTAAAAACAAGTAAAATCAAGATAAAACATATTACTTTTTATATATATTTACAAACATATGAAGATGAAATAAATGAAATTATTCATCCATTATTAAAATTACCATTTGATAAATTTCCTGTTTATAAAAAAGGAATGATCTTTGATAATTTTATAAAAAAATTTATTGATTTTTCAACTATTGATATAAAATCATACAATACTCGTAAATTTGAAACACGATCATACGATTTTACTAGCCAAGAAACATGTCAAAGTATTACAGATAATCCGTACAATACAAATCCAGAATTTCCATCATTTAAACAATCTATATTTCATGCTGGTAATAAATATCAAATTGATCGTTATGGAATAATGATGATTAACAGTTTGTTTTCATTTGATTCAATACCTAATTCTGCAAAAGTTCAATATGATCAACATGCAATAATAAATACAATAAATTATGCATTTACATATCTTAAAAAAGGTATTATTGTTGGTATCAAAGATAATAAAATAGTTATATTTTTACCAATGAGCAAACATGATTATAGAAATGATTATTTTGAAGAGTTATATTTTGATAACGATGACAAGGAAAGATTGTTGCGATTAAAACAACGCCCAAATGATCAAAAATTATTGCACCAAACAGAATCAACTGTTAAACATTACTTTAATAAATTTAAGATTTCGAAAAGAGATGCCACATATGATAGAAGAAACTGGTATTTGAATGGGTGTTTAATACGTTATGATACATATGAAGGAGACAAACTTGTATTATTATATTTGGATTTTCTTACAGAATTGTGTAAATCTAGAACAATAGAAGATTGTGTATTTTTAATCAATACTCGAGATTTTCCTATTTTACGAAAAGATAGAAAACATCCAAATACACAAGTAATAGATAGGCAAATTCCACACGAATATTTACAAGATTTTTGTCCCATATTGTCTTCTGGAGTTTCAATAAATCATGATGATGTACCATTTGTAACACCAGATGATTGGCTAAGACTCGGGGAAAAATTTTATCCAGATTCGTGTAAAAATGGTAATGTCAGTGTTGGTAGAAAAGTTCCTTGGTCAGAAAAATCTGATAAAGTATTATTTCGCGGAACTGCATCAGGCTGTGGTATTACTACAGAAACAAATATGCGATTAAAACTTGTTAGATTGGCAAAAAAACATCCAGATATTTTTGATGCCGGATTGTCTAATTTCAATTATAGAATGAAAAAGAATTTAAATGAACCGATACGTGTTTTAGATTCAAATAAATATGAACGTGGAACTTTTATAGATAATGACACTAAACCAACATTTAAATATATTTTGAATATCGATGGTCATGTTAGTGCATTTAGATTAGGATATGAATTACAAATTGGTAGTGTAATTTTATTGGTTGAAAGCGATAATCGTATTTGGATTTCTGATTTGATAGAACCATATGTTCATTATGTACCCATAAATCCAGATCTTTCTAATATTTTAGAAATAATACAATGGTGTAAAGATAATGATTCGAAATGTATGGAAATTGCCAATAATGCTGAAAAATTGTTTCATGATAAATTACAAAGAGATGGGGTATTTGATCATATGCAACAAACATTAAACAAATTTCAATTAATTAATAATACAATTATAGATACGCGATATCCTATTGCTAAAAAGATTGGTATTATAATATGTTATAGAGATGACGCTGCTCATACGCGATATTCAGAAATGATTCAATATCGTTATTATGTTGGCAAAATGCTTGAAAAAATGAATATTGATTTTCGCATAATTGTTGCTGAGCAAAGTGTTGGAAGTAATTTTAATATTGGTAAATTGAAGAATATTGGTTATAAATATTTAATTGAAAAGGAACCTGATATTGATTATTTTATATTCACAGATGTTGATATGATACCAAATTATGATTTACTTTCATATTTTATAAAAATTCCCGATGGGATTAGTATGCTTGCTTACAGAGGTACTCGGTATAATAAAAGATATGATGGAAAAGATATATTTGTTGGAGGATGTATTGGAATGTCTGGAAGAATATTTGAACAAATAAATGGATATTCCAATAATTATGATGGAGGATGGGGTGGCGAAGATGATAGTCTTGCTCTAAGATTATTGAACGAAAAGATTAAATTTTATATTCCTCGTATAGGTGAAGTTATTGATATTGAAGAAGCTACTTCAGGAAAACTTAAAAATATAAAAGAAAAAGTGGAACAAATTAAGGCAGAAAGTAATTATAATATGTTAAGATATGAAATGTTGACCAGAGTAGACGATTATGCATTAGATGGATTAGGTAATTGTATTTATGATATTTTAGATGAAAGTTTTACTGAAAATTATTATCATATACTTGTTGATGTTCAACATGAAAAACAAAGAGAATCATTTCCAGATCAATTTGATTATAGTGGATACACAGACGAAAAATACAAGAAAATGAATATTGATAGAAAAAAGAACACACCTAAATTTATCAAATATTAATTACCATGTTCAAAATTATTTAATTATTATGGTAGAAAAAAAAAGATTCAAGTATGGATTTTTTTATGTTCCTAATTTAATCCATGTCCACAACCTCACGACTTGATGCTCTATATGATTCCAATGTACCTAGCGTACGAAGTACTAATGAAAGCTGTGAATCATACAAAGAATGGTACAATAAACTTATTGCAAATATTACAATTACAAATGAGGCCTTAGCCAATTGGTACAATACTTGGTTAGCAACATATGATCCTGCTGTAACAGATGTTAGTTTATCGACAATTTACTCAAGTGACAAAACATTGTTTACACAATTACAAGAAATTTTAACAGATAACAAAGTATTTTATGATAGTGTTAAATCATCTAAACTCTCTAATGCCGATTCTATTACATTTACATATGGTTCAACAACAAATCAATCAAAAACATTAAAAGGAAAATATAGTTATGGAACTGTTGCAAATTTTTCATCTGACATATCGTCATCATTAGTTCTGGACACAGTAACTGACAGTGATTTGACTACCAATCGATACTTGTCTAAATTATATTACCAAATTGGTACATTCAATGAAGAAGCGAATGAAATTGATTTATGGTTTGGTGGTGCTGGTGCTGGTGATGTTTCCGATTTATACGATAGAGTAATTAACGCTACAGATGGAACTACTATTGTTGCACAAAATAAACGATTGATAGATGCTTTAACATTTAATATCAATAGATGTACCAGTATACAGACATTATTAACATATGTAAAAAAGTAAAAAATGAAATCGTTTTCATAAATATTATTTATTTAATAATCTGACTATTAATATGTCAAATTAAAATTAAGTATCAATGTAATCATATATATGATTCGCGTTATAATGAGTTAACAATTGTTATATATTGTTTACTCTTCCTCCCACTCTTCCTCCTCTCCTTCTCCTTCTCCTTCTCCTTCTCCTTCCTCTCCTTCCTCTCCTTCTTCCACAACGGGAACCGGCTTCTTAATCACCTTCTTTGCCTTTGGGACAATCTTTGGTGCAGCCTTCTTTGTTGCGACCTTCTTTGCTCCCGCCTTTGGTGCGGCTTTCTTGGCAACAGGAGCCTTCTTTGGTGCAGCCTTAGCACCAGCCTTAGGCACAGGAGCCTTCTTTGGTGCAGCCTTCTTTACAACTGACTTCTTTGCAGTTTTTCCAGTGGCCTTCTTGTCAGCCTTGTCCTTTGCAGCCTTCTTTGCTGACTTTTTGGTTACCTTTGGTGCCAATGGAATCTGTTCATCCTTCTTGATCTTCTTAAGTGCGTTCTTGTAATACTTGATGATTTCCGTACCATTAACCGTATACACAACAGGTTCATCCAACTCAATACGCTTTCCTCTGTATTGATGAACACGCTTCTTAGACTTGAGAGTGGATTCGATCAGGTAAAATGTAATTTCTTCTGTAGGATCTTCACCTTCGGTATCAGCCTTAGCCTTATTGATACCACTTAGTGCTTTATTGGCTGCCTGATAAGGAGAAACACCACTGAATCGTCCATATGCGGGAGTGTCTGCATCAAGCTTGACCTTGAAAGATCTCTTGGGCTCTTCCTCCTCTTCGCCAGCTTCGTTAATAAACATTCTCTTGGTAATCTTCTTGCCATTTTCATCAAAAGACTTCACAGTGTAAACTACCTTGGTAAAAGTCTTTGCAGCCTTCTTAGCGGTCTTCTTTCCTGGAACAGCCTTCTTTGTCGCGACTTTCTTTCCTGTAGCCTTCTTTGCTACCTTACCAACAACCTTCTTTGCTACAGCTTTCTTGGCAACAGGAGCCTTCTTTGCTACACCTTTCTTGGCGACAAGTGTCTTCTTAGTGGGCTTGGTCTTTGGGACGGGGGTAGTTGTCTTTGTCTTGCTCATAATACTTTTATATTATACTATTTTTTTAAGTGATTAAACGGAAAAAAAGTTGCTCAACTTAAACTTTTTTAAAATCATTTTCTCAATATATTTATAGTATATGTTGCAAATTGATTTCCTAGTATATTGTTTGCGCAAAAATTACACACATGTATATCATCTTGTTAATAGTTTGCAGCGACATGTATATCGTTTACAAAGATTATTAATTCTTGATACAAATTCAACAAATAAAGCAATTGATACACTTCGTATGTTAATAGCAAATATAAATATCGAATATAATTCTATGCTCGTGATGCATCATAACAATCGTTCCTCAAAATTAATTGACAAAAAGTTTAAAACATTTTCAACAAAAGAAAGCTTATATAATTTTTTTCAATCACATAACTCAAATTTAAAATTAATTCATCCATATTCAACGAATGATTTATACCCATTATTAGTTATAGTGCGTAACATGATAAATAATAATTTTATGTTCAAGTATGGAATATCAAATTTAAAATATTTACAAATTATTCATGGATCATTCACAAATTGTCTTTCGATAGAAAATAAAGATCCTCATATATTAAACAATTTTATCATATATAAAATGAGTGCAGTAAAAGAATTTACTATTCCAAAGCAAACAATTGAAAATGATGATATTCAAGTGGGATTTAAACATGTTTCAATGGATAATGTCCGAATAAAATTAATTAGATCGTTACAATATGTATATACATCAACAATATGTATACAATTTAAATTAGACGATGATATATATTCTTGTGATGGATTTTTTGCAAACGATTTCTTACACTTGGATACTAAAGCAATGTGTCAATGTTTATTTCCAAAATTATACAAGAAAAAGGAAATTTTGTTTAATTTAACAAAACAAGATTCGTATACAGAAGATTGTGTAAAAATGTGCGACAAAGCAATATTATTAGCATTATCAAATGATGAAATTATTAAAGATATTGGCATACAAAAACAAAAATATCATAATCTTACAAATTACACATACGAGGAATTAATTATTCAATACAATCGAATTAAAAATAATGATATATTATTTTTTAAAATTATTAAAACATTGTTAATTGGATCAAATGATTCCGTATTTAAAGCCACGCGACTTTTTGCATATATTAGAAAAGATAACTGTTGTATTGCAAAACAAATATATTTCTATTTACCATATCCATTGCAATTAGCAATATGTCAGCATATGGATCAAGTAGAATGTAAATTAATTGACCCTGCGATAAGATCAATAAAAATAGATGAAAAATTCAAAATTATAAATAATATAGGTAGTATAAATACAATTTGTATTCATGGATTAACTCACAATGTTATTGGTACTATTTTAAATATTCAAATATGTCCAAATTACGAAATTGATTCAAAATTTAAATTTGTTTTTACAGGATGTCCCGATGATATTATGAAACAAAGTATTCGATGTTCATATAGTTGTGCAATTGAATATATTAAGAAGAATAAAGATATTAATATTATTGAATTATTGAGAACAAAATTTCCTTCAGGTTTTCATATTCATCTGGGTGATTTTGATTCAATAAAAAGTGGTAATAGTGCATGTTGTGCGATAACCATTGCATTCATATCATTAATTTTTGAAATAAAAATAAAAAATGATATATTGGTAACTGGTACTGTAGATATTGCAGGAAATATTCTTCCTGTAGGAGATATATTAACAAAATTACATTCTATTGAAAAGCATAAAATAAATAAAGTTTTAATTCCTGTAGAGAATTATAATTTATTGACAAATGCAGAAACAGAAAATAACGATTATGAATGCATTTCTGTCTCCAATATTTCTCAAGTAGTAAATTTGATGTTATAATTTTTTAATAATGATTATTTAGTGTAATAATTATTCTGTGTTAATTTTAGATGAGCAACTGTCGGTCAGATATTGAGCACAAAGATATTATCAGCATTGCCGAACATATAATTACTTTATTAGAAACTTATGCAATAGATCATCAATATGGTCATTTACAAGGAGTATTTCAATATATTGAAAATTTCCAAAGTTCTAATTATAATTTTTTGGATATCAATTCAATAAATAATGATGAGGAAAATTACGTGTATATTTTTAAAATTCATAACACATATTATCAATTCAATCAATGTGATACAGGATCCATGATCATTAGTGCAAGATCTATGGTTATTACTATGAGAAATGCAACAGATTTTTTAAGATCTGTCAAGAACAAAGCTGAAAATTACAGTTTTAAATACTTACAAGAGTTGATCACCACAAATTTTAATTGTATTATCGAAAAATACATAAATCTTCATAAATTTATGAAAGTAATTGAACGAAAACCAATTTGCCTTATAGATGCAATTATGTTTTTTAATAATGCTACATGTGTATTTAATGAAAAATTCGAGATTTTAAAAACATTTTTATGCGTGGACAACATTATGCATGTATACTATTTTGATGTAGAACGAGATTTTGCGAAAACTCTTATTGCGAAACTTTGCATTCCTCAACTTCGTATTGATGCAAATATTGAAGCATGTATAACATATAAACCACCATCACATCATCAAAGTACAATATTTTCACCAGCATATGCATCATTTTATAATGATACCGGTCATGGTTTAGTGCATGGTCATGTTGGTAATGTTAAAGCATGTCATACTCATTCATGTGATAGTGCATCTAGTCATGGTTATTCATTGCGTGGTACCAGCACTCAACATTGTTGGCCTCAGGATTATTGTAAAGTACCGACTGTTGGTGCAACACATCCATTAATACAATCTCAGCATCATGGATATGGACATCATGGAAATCCACATCACCACCATGTCGATCCACATCACCACCATGTCGATCCACATCACCACCATGTCGATCCACATCACCATGTCGATCCACATCACCATGTCGATCCACATCACCACCATGTCGATCCGCATTGCCATGTCGATCCAAGTCACACACATCATACATCAAATTCATGTGCACATAATAATCATACGAGTTATTATGATTCTACTCATAGTCATGTTACTGTTGCAACACATTCTCATTCCACCGAACATTGTATTAAACCAAACGGGCACACTCATGTTGGTAAAACAATTACTATTGTATCAGATGATGGATGTACACCGGTTCAGTGTTATTCTGATGTTTATGAATATGATCCGCATAATTGTGCGCATACATATGTGTATAATCCTTCATTTTGTGTACATACTCATACTTTTAATGCAACAACAAATTTACATACTCATGTTTATAATACAGGATCGTGTACACATACAATTATATTTGATCCAAGTTTAAATGTACATACTCATGTATATGATCCGGTCAAATGCTGTCATAAATATATTTATGATGCATATCATTGTTATCATGATTCAATTTGCCACACATCATGCGATCATCCAATTCATTTACATACATATGATATTTCTCATAGTTCTCACACAATTGTTTATGATGTGTCTGGATGTAATTATTCATATGAGAAAAATGATTGTGTACATAAACATTTATATGATTCATCTGGATGTGAATATGTAATGACATTTGATGAAAATAATATGGATCATAATATAGTATTTATTCCACAACTATGTGAACATTCAATACGATATGATTATGATTGTTCACTTTGTATACATACGTATGAAACTGATGCATGTAAACATACTGTTGTCAAAGATATTTCAGACTGTTCTAATAATTATTTAGTTGACATGTCAGGATGTATTTATAAGCATATATATGATACATCAGAATGTGTCTATACAACTATATTCAATTCAACCGTAGACATTTCAGATAATATAAAAATTATTTATGAACAAACTATTTTATTAGATTCGTCAGACTGTTCATTGAATTCTATATTTGATCCGAGCTTAAATACATTTTCGTCTATAGATAATTGGACATATACAGACACATTAATAATGGATTCTGGTGATTGTTCATTGAATTCTATATTTGATCCAAGTTTAAATACAGTGAGAACATCTGAATCGTCAGTATATCAACAAATTTATAATATTGATACCTCGCATTGTGATATTGTATCAAAATTCGATCCAAGTTTAAACTCTATAATAGATATTAGCGATACAATTATTAATTCAAATCATGATCGTTATGATTCTACACATATGACAATGGATGTTTCATATAATCCAGCATCATGTTTTAGAACATTCGAATATGATGGTGTATCATGTTCAAATGATTATAAATATGATTTATCTGGTGTAGTTCATCACATGATATACAATATTATTACCAGTTCAAATGAAATTGTATTTGATCCGTCTATGTGCCATATGACAGAAAAGGTTGTTGGTGCAGATACATACATAATTGATTATGTTAATTTAGAAAACAATATTCATATCGAATATGATGATACAAACACAATTGTTAATAAAACATATGATGCATCATTAAATTTACATACTCATAAATACAGCGTAATACATACAAGTACAAAATCATTTAATGTAATATCGGAAAATTTGGGGCATTTACTTATAGATAGTTCTGGTTGTGAAATTGATGTACAATATTCTGAAATCGAAAATAAAACTAAACTCACTATAGATTTATCACAATGTACTATTGATATATCTGGATATGAATATACAATCATTGGACCAAATATTTTACACGATATTGTCATAGATAATTCCGCAAACATAATTGAATCTATTGATGTATCGGAAAATATTCAGTCATTTCTATTTACCATTGACAGTGACACTATTCTAACAAAAAATACAACAGTAGATTCTGCAAAATATTATTATGACATAGATAGTTCCGGATGTACAATTGAAACTGTATATGATGTATCAAATTGTAAACATATTGTAACAATTGATACAAGTTATTGTACTGTTAATAGTGATGTAAGTTCATATACATTTACTGGTACAGGCTATGTACATAGTCTTGGTTTTATTGAGTCAATTGATATATCGGGTAATATATATACGGTTGATATATCTACTTCTACCATAACTGATGTAACATTAGAAAATGATGTATCATGGAATCATGTGAATACTTTTGACATCAGTGGAATTAATTTAAAATCAACATATGATACAAGTTTATGTACACATTCTGTATTAATAGATCCAAGTTTATGTATTGTTACCCAAGGAACTGACATATCTAGTTATACTTTCGATGTTTCAGATTGTAAGCATATATTAATATATAATGAAAATACTACAGTGTTGATTGATGTAAGTTCATATATTTTTACAGTCGATTCATCTTCGAATCAAACTAATTCTATGACAGATATGAATGAATATACAACAACATATAAACATACTACTGTTTCAAACTTACTTGATCATACAATAGTATATGATACAAGTTTGTGCACACATACTACTATATTTAATGATTCAAGTAGTAATATGGTTTCTACAGTAGATTCATCTGGAAATGTTACACATAAATATTCAATTCCAGATATATCAGAAATATATCACGAATTTGTTTACGATCCAAGTTTATGTATTTTTGACACGTCGTATAATAGTCTAACAGGATTAACACATGATACATTGGTAATTCCATATGGAACTGATAAAGTAATTGAAAATCCAACATGGTGTACAGTAACGCATAACCATGATATATCAGGCTGTCTCAATTCATTTTTACATACCGAACCATTGCAAATATTAGATACATCATATTGTACACATAAACATGTATTTAAGGTTGGCGAGGAATCTACATTAGTATTTGATAAAACACAACATGAACTAATACGATTACATGATGCATGGTTATGTACATATACATACATATATGATACATCATGTTGTAAACATACATTAGTATTTGATCTGAAAACAAGAACATATAATCATAAATATAATCCAGATCATTGCAATCATCAACATGTATATGATGTTGGTAACTGTCTATGGACATATGTTTATGATGTATCTGATAATGCGTATGCAACAATTTACGATGTTTCGAGTTGCTCACATGATTCGTCTAAACGTTGGATTCCTCAACATACAGTTTATAATCCATTTGTACATTCATTTCCGTATATACCTCATTGGAAATATGGACATCACGATTGTGCGGATGGTCACGGTCATGGTCACCATTCACATACAGTAAAACCACACATATATGGTCATAATTATATGTGTGGGAAAGTTACGTATATACATCAACATATTGGGACAACTAGTCATGATGTATGTGCTCCAGTAAAAGATCATGGATTTTTGCATCCAGATAACGCAATCATATATAAAAACCATCATCATAAACATGCTACTTCATGCGAAGGTTCCGCCACTTTTGATTATTATAGCAAATTAATTGAACCTGTATATGAAGATCATATTGTTAAAAGTCATGATCATCACAAATCATGGTCGGGGTTTACAAAAGTTACATATACATTATTTGATAGTGATTTAATTAGTGTTACGAATCAAACAGAATTTGTTCTGTATCTTGGAAACGATTATATTAGATTTACAGAATATGATTTAACTACTGATGTATTCTACACAAAATTCACATCATTTATCATGAGATTGTATTCAATTATTAACACAGATTTCAAACAATACCAAGCATCAAAAGATATGTTGTGTAATAATGTTTTCAATAGAGCCAAGTTAACATTATTTCAAAGAATTTATCGCGAATATTTATCAATGATTGATATTATGGAAACTGACATTGAAAATATCCAAGGTTTAGCATCAAATAATGAAAATATCGGTATGTCAGTTAATACTGCAAATAAATCGATAATGTCAAGTACATGTGCTCGTTTTAGTAAATTATATGGTGATGTAGAGAAGAGTGTATTAATGTCTGCGAATGGAGATAAATTTGATATATATTACATTGATTATTCAAATTCGTTGGCATTGTTTGCTACTAATTATAATATGACTGTCACACAATTTGTTGTAGGAGGTAAAATAATTAAAATAGTATTATGTCTTGATAATGCTACAATTGTTTTGGAAGAATTCACCGAATCATATACCCATGCAATGTTGAGAACCTTATGCAGAAATAATTTAATGAATATAGCTATGTTCAGAGTTAATATGGGATTGAATTTAAAAAATATAGAGGATCTCTTAAAAAAATCATATTAAATACTTTGGCATTTTTTTAGTGTACATACACAATATTCAATCTGATTTGAATATTTTATATTAAACACAGAAAAAATAAATTTATTGTTTTGAATTTTATTATATCTTACGATATTATATTATGCCTTACTTGTTTGACGAGAACAAACTCAATTACTCTGGTAATAAAGTCGCGATTCGTAATTTGGTTCAGGTCTGTAACTCTTATGAGGAGATCTATTCCAATGTGAGAGCTCAGCTCACACTAGCCATTGACTCCGTTCAAAGTTGGTATGCAACTTGGAATGGTGCATTTCTTTCTTCAGATGTATCTCTGAACGGTTCTGATGCCGAACATCAGCAATTCTTGAAGCAATTGTCCATCATTTTGGATATTCTTTACAAGAGTTTGGATTCCATTGTTATGGCATCCTCTGTCCCTGTGTCAATGGAGACTGTTTCTCAGCGTTATGTTGCTGACGAAGCTATTATTACTCGTGATGTTGATGGTACCGGTGGAACCGATACTTCATTGAATTCTGCTATTGTGTGGGATACTACCTTTAATGGTAATCCTTACAGACAATTGAAGCTTAAATATATGGTTGGACGTTTGAACAATATTGGTGTTGCGTTCAATGAAAATCTTCCTTACGATTATGTTTCCGATATTTCATCAACCAGTAATCGTTACATTAATGGACGTTATTCCTATAGAATTGGTGACTTTTCTCCTGAGATTTTGGAAGTTGATCTTTACTCAAAGACTGTCGGAGAGGTTTGGGAGAATGCTGCTAATGCCGATTCTAAGGGAACTGTTGATTTTGGAACTGCTGGATCGTTTATTAATGTCATGAGATCATTATCCAGATTAAAAGACCAATTGAACTTTTCTTCAGGCCTGTTAGAGGACTCACGCAATCTCTTCAACGCTGCACTCTGAGATCATTGGAACAGTTCTTAACCAGAATCATTTTTATTATTAATAAATTATTAATTTGTTAATTTGTTGATAAAGTAATTACAAATATTCCTCATATTCTTTGAGAAATTTGGTATAACAATCATGAATTTCTTTAATTTTCATCATTGATATATTCTTTCTATAATTTTGTGTTTGTTGACGTAACCAGTTGGTTAATTCTTTTGATGCACAACTAAATGTTGGACGTTTTCCATGTGCATCAATAAATTCTTTGAGTTTTGCAAAATTAATATACCAAAGTTCAATAAATGTCAACAAATATTTTTCATTTTGTTTAATGAACGCAGTAAATACTTCATATTTTTCATCATTTTTAAACATATTTTGACGACTTTTATAAGATACAAGTTGATTAGTTAACCATGTACCCAACACTTTGGTATTTCCGCTGGCAACAGGTCGTTTGCAATGTTCATCCATATAATTTTGAACGTTTTTCAGATTGTCATACCAACCCTGATGCACATCAATGAAATAATTTTTATATTCCTCGAGAAAATCTTTATAAGTATTATATGTGATAGTATTTTTCATTGTATACTCATGCTTTTTAAAATAGACTTGTTGGTTTCCTAACCATGATCCTAACACCTGAGTTGGACCGGTTTTACTGGGTCGTTTTCCATGTGTGTCAATATATTCTTTAACTTTTGCTAAATTTTCATGCCAAACATCGTTCGGATCACGAAAATATTCCCAATATTCTTCTAAAAATTCTTTAAATGCATTGTAAATTAAAATATCTTTCATTGATGCTGTTTGTTTTTCATAATAATGTGTTTGATTTACTAACCATGCACCAAGTGGTTTTGTTTCTCCATGACCACTTGGTCGTTTTCCATGCGTATCAATGTATTCTTTTACAAGTTGTAATTTACCAAACCACACATCATTATTATTTATTAAATATTCATGATATTCGATGAGAAATTCTTGAAATATATTTTTAATTTTTTCAACTTTAAACATTTTTTGGGTTAATGTGTAATTTAATTGCTGTGATGCTAACCATCTCCCTAGTTTTAAAGAATCTCCTGTTTGTGCAGGTTGTTTTCCATTTTTCCTAATATATTCTTTAACTTCGTCAAGTCGTTCACACCAAGTATTTAAACGATATTCTTTAATTCCAACTATGACACGTTGAACATTATCGTATTCTTTTTTAATTTGTGTAAATTCTTGTTGATTTATATTTCCATATGTTTTCTTATTGATATGAAATTTTTCAATTAAATCCATATCATATTCTTTCATACTTGTAAGCAATTCTAACATTTGATTACTTTCTTCACACCAAGCATATAACATTGCTACTTTATTTGGATTGTTTGGATCTTTACGTGTTGCACGACATAATCGTTGAATAGTTCTAATTTTATTCGAGAATGCTCCAGTAATAACTATAGAATCACATGATGGTATATCTATTGATTGATCCAATATTTGTATACTTAACATAATAGAAATACAATCATTATCTGCAAATGTCTCCAATCTGTGCTTTCGTTCTTTATGATTTATTTCACAATCAATGTTACTTATCCAAAGTTTATCTGCACCATGATATTCCTGAAATATAACAGTAGACATCATTTGTTTAATTTTATTTAAATCCATTCGATCTTTACAATATACAATTGTTTTTCTAGAACCATATGTATTGATACATTTCATAATAAAATCTACTTTTGATTTCGTTCTTCGATATTCACTAATATTACATATGTCAATATTAGCAATAGATTCTTTTCCATTTTCTGGAGCATAATTTATTAATTGATTTGAAACAATATTTGATTTATATTTTGTTAAATCCATGATATTATTATCAACAGTTAATGCAGGGATAATAATTTTATAATCACAAATTATTTTGTCACGAATTGCATCAGTAAATGACATTTTACATACAACATTACCCAATATATCCAATATAATATCTTCATAATCTTCACAATCCTTTTCTGTTATATCATATATTCTTGGTGTGGCTGACATAAATAGTATTTTTTGATTACTATGCAATAATTTATACATTTCCGTCTTTTCATTCTCGAAACATATAATATCTTTTTGGCATAATTCATGAAATTCGTCTATGATTACCAAACAATTCGGACATAAATGTAATATTTGATTTATAATATCCACAGATTTGTACGTTGCACTAATAAATATTTGAGATTTTCCATAATATTGAATTAATTTTGTAATTTCATTTACATTTCTTGTACCATTACTATCACTATCCACCAATATTATTTCCAAATGTGGAAAATATTGTTTATATCGTTCCATATTTTCATATGCATGTTGCCTTAATGGTGATAACATAACTGATATCTCGAATTGTGTAGCACAATGTGCACTCATTAATGTTTTTCCGGTTCCAGGTGGCATATCCATGATGCCTCGCTTTTCCGTTTTGAAAAATGTTAGTAATGTTGCAACTTTATCAATTTGATAGTTTCTTAAAGAATAATCATTTCTGGGCTTAATAACTTTTAACGATGTAGTATTTTGTGTATTTTCAATGGCATCTGTTCCATTTGATTTATCATATTTTAATACTGTATTAAAATCTTCAACTTTAATAAATTTTACAGTATTTTGTGTCATTTGCATTAAAGATTTACTTATTTTCGATGTATGATAAACTTCTTTTCTTGATATGTGATCATAAAATGAAACATAACTGAAAAATGAATCCAAATGCATTTTATACAAACCATTCGAATATCCACATTTGCATTGAATGCAAACAAAGTCTCCATTTTCAGTTTTTTCCAAAATATCTATTCCTCTATCCATAATATTGCATTTTAATTCATTATCATTTGTTATTCCTTGACGCTTTTGTTCTAAAATATGTTTTCTTTCCTTTCTATGAATTTCCATATCATTAATAAGGGTTGATTCAAGCATCAAATTCCATGGAACATTTTTCCATAAATATATTCTGGACTGTGGAAAATTTTGTTGTTTTATTTGTAAAACATGTTTTTCGAAATTATCTCCATTAATCTTATTCATTACTACATTTATAGTGTAATGTTTAAAAGATTAATATTCAATGTTTTTTACTAAATTTAAATTTTATATCTATTTAAATACATGGAATTATATTCAATAATATGTTAAGAAATGCAAGAAAAGGTCAGATAATTCCTGAAGATTCAACTGAAATCATAACAACAGTTTGTTATAAAAATGCAGATATTGATCCGACCATAAATATGCTGTCCAAAAGTATCGAGGATACACTATGTAAGTTGATAAACCCATATATTATTGAAATATATGTAGGTGCAACCGAACAAGAACCATATACAAAACGTTGTAAACAACATTTGAAAGAAGATAAATTTAAAAATAATGATTGGCACACATTATGTCTTGAAAAATACAAAGTAAGGGCAATTTAAAAATTAATAAACATAAACAAATTGTTAAGAATGTCGAAAACAATATGATACAATATTTACAACAAATGCATGAAATATGCATTAATGATAAAAATGACGATGTACTGGAACTGACCGGAGGAAATGGTTTAAAAGAAAATTATGATGATACTATATCATTTTATATAATGTTTAGAATTAACCAATTTTTTTAAAAAATTAATTAAAAATTGAATATAAATTATCTTCATCATTCACTATATATAATATAATGGATGGTTATAACATGATGGAGTACGAACGTATATATGATGTAACACCTTTAAGAAAAATATATGGATATGATACAATGGATGAAGCATTTTTAGATGATGATTCAGGTGATTATCATTCAAATAACAAATTTAAAGAAAATGTATTGAAATTAAAAGATGTTTTGCCATGGACAGGTGAAGCAATAGAACAAATATTATTATATAAAAATATTACTAGAGAAACAATCGATGAACTAGATTGGTTAAAAGATAATGGATGTCCATTGTTATCGAGTAAATATAATAAAACAATTAAAAATAAAATACAACGTATGAAAGAAAATCGTAATGAACTAAATAGTAATGATATATTAATTTGGAATTGGTTGAAAGAAAACAACTTTCCTTTAAAAAAATCCAACAATTTCTTATAATTTTTTATGTATTGTATGTTATCCATTCATTGCATTCCAAATTAAAGTATAGTTCGTTGTGTATACATTCATAAAAGTCTTCAAAGCTTTTGAACATGTCATGTGATTCAACATAATTTCTTATAATATTTTCGACAGTTTTCTTTATTTATAAAATCGACATAAGAACAAAGTAAAATATATTATTAATGCTAACGCACCGTATCCAAAATAAAAACTATTACCTTGTTCAAGAATTAGTTAAATCAGATACTATATTCTTTAAAAAATGCATGACTCGTGTTAGAGACATTTTAACAGTTCATAAAATTCCTAAAGCAAATTATATATATTGTAACAAAAGAAATGGCAGTGATTGGATGCCTATAGCTGGAACAAATCCGGGCAGTAAAGATAAATTATTTATCACTAAACAATGGTGCATAAATAATGTACCAAAATTACTAAAAAATCAAGAAAAAGCAATGACATTGTATGAACATTTACCTCTTCCTCCTTTATGTGAAATATCTGATGATGAATTGTTTTATGATAATGATTATTACTATTATGTAGAAATACGAGGTAAAAGAACTGTAAAAGAATGTTATTTTTCAGCAGAAGATATTGCTAATATATTGGGTATTAAGTACATAAACACGAACATTGCTCAATTATTTATAGAGCATGTTGATTATGAAAAATTTAGTGTTTCTAATTTGTATTGTAAACAAAAAACAAACACTAAATATTTCTTCACATATCAAGAATTATTAAAATTTATTTTTAAATCAAAATCATCATATGCACAAATATTCATTGAGTGGGCAACAAATACTCTTTTTACATTACATATTGGTTCAACAGAACAAAAAACAGAATTAATTAACTCACAATTGGGAACAGACTTTAAATTATTCAAACAAGTTATGTCATGTCATCCTGGTAAAATATCATGTGTATATCTCATATCATTGGGAACAGTTGCAGATTTGAAAGATACATTTTCTATTAAAGATGAAAAAGATGCCAATATTGTATGTAAATATGGTAGAACAAATGATATTGATAGAAGAATGACAGAATTATCGAATGAATATAAAAAGAAAAATAAGAAAATTTCATTAAGTTTGCAAACATTTTCATTTATTGATGACGTATTTTCATCTAAAGCAGAAAAAGAAATGGCTGACATATTTTCTAGTGATTATCATAAATTGGAAAACATTACAGAAAATGAATTAATTTGTGTAAATAAAAAACAGATATCAAATATCTCAAGATTGTATAGAACATTAGAAAATGATTATGGAAGAGAATATGAAAAAATTAGAGCAGAATATGTTAAGAAGGATTCAATAAAAGAAAGAAAAATTATAGATTTGGAAAAGACAATTATGGAAAAAGAAATGACAATTATGGAAAGAGAAAAGACAATTATGGAAAGAGAAAAAGAGACTGTAAAAAGAGAAAAGACAATTATGGAAAGAGAAAAAGAGACTGTAAAAAGAGAAAAGACAATTATGGAAAGAGAAAAGACAATCATGGAAAAAGATAGCATAATTACAGAAAAAGATTTATTTATTGAAAGATTACAAACAAAAAACACAGAAATGCGTATGAAATCAAAAATAAATAAATTAACAAGTCAATTAGCAAAAGTGATATGATGTGAGATCATCCATATCATGTGGTGCATGTTGTGCACAAAATATATCCTTTGGTTCAAATTGATATCCAAATGTTGCTTTATTTAAACATTTATTATATCTACAACATCCATAGTATTTTGTTATTTTGTTTGATATTTTTATTTTATTTGGTATATTTTTGCGTAATATATCACAGTCTTTGGTTGAATAACATTCATCTAAAAGTTGTTGCACAATAGCATACTTCCAATAATTTGATGCAATTGTATAAACATCATATTCTAACCATTCATATGTATCAACATTAAAATATAGAATAGTAAAATAATGACTAACATCATCATAATATGTCGCATCACGTTCGTACTGACACAATTTTTCAAAGCTTTCTATTTCTATAAAATTCTTATTTGTATCACGATCAATGATTGCATGAATTACTTTATTTAATTCTTTATATGTTTTAACATAACCATAAATATTTTCATGTATGTCTTCTATTCCACATTTTTCATATATGATGTGATACGGAATCATTAATATATATTAAATTGCATATCAAGCATACACAATTCAACTTTTTTAATAAATAAAATACATCGAAATGTGTTGACAACGCTTTGAAGACAACGTGTTAAAGACAGCATCCTAAGCAGAAGTGATGTCAAACGACATGTTGACCAGAGATGCAATGCGTTTAACCAAATAGTCATCAAACTCCTTCTTGTCGGCATTTTGTTCAATCAAGTCGCAAAATGTCATGCAAATGTCAATGCCAACATAAACGCTCGTCGCACTAGTAGTCAAACCAGGAATTGCCGTCGTGATCATGTCCATTTGCAGATTGCATCTGTTCCCGATGATGTCGACATGATTGTCAAAAAACCAGTCAAACAGCAGTACAAGACGTTTTGCAATGATGCATTCCAGCTTGTAAAAGCGTGTTTTTGCATTGGGATGATGCATGGCAATGCGCAAAGCGTCAACAAGATCGGTCGAATCTGTTATATCTTGATTATAAATCAGAAACATGGATGGTGTTGCCAAATTTGTATGCTTCAAGTAATACTCTTTGCGGAATTTGGCATTCTTGACACGAACATGGTTTGCATGTTTAGGAGATACAATGTCAATGTTCGAAGATCTACCATGTTCATGGGTCGTGTTGTCAAACTTTACAGTCTTTGGGACTTTAGTATCAACCACCTTTACGGTTTTACCGGTTTTGAAAGTTTTAGTAGTGCTCATAGTATTGGTAGTTTTACAAGAGTAATAGTACTTAATTTTCATAATAGATCGTACTCAGAAATAATAATTCAATTTTTATTTCAATAAATAAAATTTCAACATTGTATTATATATCAGTCAATTCTTTAGATTTTTTCTTCAAATAATTCCAATGTTTCCTAGCAACCTCTTCGACATCATATACAATCCATTTATCATTTTTTATATCATAATATTTCATATCAAAATATACATTATCATAATATGGTATATCAGGTACACTACCACAAAAATCTTCGAATGTATCATGCATATCATCACGTTCAACATGATATCTGATAATATTTTTGACTATTTTTCTCAATTTAGTAAATTCTGTGACAGAACCATAATCATCTTCTTCTATTTTATCTCCAGCATTATGGTTATCAAAAATAATCACATATGGAATCATTAATGGTTAATAAAATAATAATACAGTGTAATAATAAATCAAATTTTATTATTCTATTGAATATAATTGATTAAAAATACGTTCTCTATATAAACGATAATCATAACTTTCGTATTGTAATAATTGCCAAGGTTTAACTTTTGATGATTCAACATATTTATCAAATTTTTCCATGAAATCAATCCAAGCCCAGCAATGACGAGAACAGTCACAGCAATATTAATCACATTTAGAACATCTTCCATCTTTTGTGAAATATTCTATGATTTCATTTTTAAATTTATTTATTGATGCATTTTCCAATTCCCAATCAATATTATCCATATCATTTGATTCAAATTCATTGAAATTTCGTTTAATTTTCATTGTAATATAATTGAAACAATTTTTAATTTCTTCATTTTCAAACAATAATTTCATTAACGTACATTCTTCAAATAATTTTGATTCATCTAGTTTTGCAGATTGATTTATTTATTATTGAACATATTATTAAATGGATTCAAACAATATTGATTATATGAATATAGAATATCCATATCAAAACATGGACATGAAATTTAACATTAAAAAAATATTAAAAAAGGTGAGAAAATTTAAACCAATCATAGTAAGACGTTTGCCCGAAGGAGTCAACAATACAGATATACTAAAATTTGAAAATGAATATTTTTTTATTTGTGAAAACTATTTGAGGAATTTACATATCAATTCGATAACAGATTTTTTTACAGAAGATCAGAGAGTAATTTGTGCTATAAAAAATAACCAAAGTCCTATTGAAATGTGGAAACAAAATAGAAAAAAAATTATTAAAAAATGCAAGTCACGATATAAAAAAGTTACTCCGTTGAATTTAAGAGAAACAATTTATTCTATGACAAAATCATGTAACAATTTTAGAATTACAGTTATTCTTGCTGTATTATCATATTTCAAACCTAAATCATGGCTAGATATTAGTGCAGGATGGGGAGATAGATTGTTAGGAGCATTACTATCAAATGTTCAATATTATGAATCTGCTGATCCAAATTTAAATCTTAGATCTGGATATAAAAAAATTATTAAAGCATTTACTAATGATAAAACAAAAAATAATTACATTGTCCACAATACATGTTTTTTGAAGGCAGATTTGGGAGACAGAATGTTTGATTTTGTATTTTCATCACCACCCTTTTTTGATCTAGAAGTATATTCGCAATGTGAGAACGATTCTTTAGTACAAAATAGAACAAATGAATTGTGGATGAATAATTTCTTATTACCAGCAATAGATAAATGCCACAACCATTTGCTTCCTGGTGGGATATTTATTTTATATATTCATTCTGAACAATATTTACATATGGCATTAGAACTGTTAAATGGTATTACAGAATATCTCGGTGCAATATATTTTTATGACAAAATACCTAGGAAAATGCATGTTTGGAAAAAGAACGTGTGATGTAAAAAAGAACGTGTGATGTAAAAAAGAACGTGTGATGTAAAAAAACAATCTGTAATATATTAAATGATAAGTTATAATGATGAAATATTAAACATTGATCACTTACATGATAAAATTAAAGTTATTAAAGATCGTATTGACAAAGTAAAAACAATTAATCCCCCATTGTCAATATTATCTACTGAAATTAAAGGAAAACAAATTAATGTTGTTCAAGATGGAGAATTGATTGCTGGAACAAAACAACGAGTTGCAGAACTTTTTGTGGATAAAGTGTTACGCGATTTGCCAAAAATTGATACATTATGTTATGTTGGAACTTTTAATGGTTATGGTGCAGTAGCAACAGCATTTGCATCATATAGATTAAAATATTCATGTAAAACATTTATTAGTAATGTTGCAACAGGAAAACATAAACCAGAAACAATAGATAATATTTTATTAACGAGACAGGTATTAACAATGTTGGCATTAAATGCAAGTGTATATATACATGATACATACAATAAAGCGGCATTACATATGTATTCATTCATAGATGATTCTTCGAGATATTATAGAGTACCATTAGGACTAAATGATCCTGAAAATATAATGGTAAATATGCTACAAAAACAAATTAAAAATGCCATGGTAAATACAAAATTAAAAACAATTAAAAAACCACGTATATGGCTATGTGCTGGTACAGGTGGAATATTAATGTCAATTTATAAAGCCGTAAAACATGCAAAGATATTTGTTTATTTAACTGGTGGTGGAAGACATATACAAAAAGTCATAAAATACATTAATTCAAAAAAAGAACGAGTGGTAATTTTGAATGACAAAACAATTCATAACCAAGAATATAAAAACATTTATTACAAATCTGTTTCAGGATATGATGATCGTATATTACCATACATATATAAATATGGCAAGAATGGTGATTTTATATGGAATGTTGCCAGCGATTAAATTTGTTTTTAATATATTATAATTTTATATGTCTATTAAAAAGGAAAACTCTTTTTTAAGAACAGCAATGAGAAAATTTATGGGAATGAATCAAACTGATAATAAATTGACATATTATGGTAAAAAATATAAAACTGACAAAGTAACACATCATCAATATGACGATTTATATGATATTTTTTTAAATAAATTTTATGATGCATCAGGTTGTATGATCGAAATAGGTATTGATTCGGGTAAATCATTGAATATGTGGTTAAAAGTATTTAATAAAGCACACATATATGGTATGGATATTGATTTAAAATATTCTGGAGAACGTCATGATGTATTTAAAACTGATCAAAGTGATCCATTAGCATTAGACAAATATATTACAAAAATTACAAAATCTAATTTGTTTTTTATTAATGATGATGGATCACATATTCCTGAACATCAATTATTAACATTTAATAAATTATTTCCTTTATTGAGTGAAGATGGTGTATATATAATTGAAGATATCGAAACATCATATTGGACTAGAAATGGATTGTATGGATATGCCACTCGATATGGATACAAACATAAGAAATCAATTATAGAAATATTCAAAGATGTATGTGATGCTGTAAATCAAGAATTTATTAAGAAAAAAATACATACACCAATTAAACATTTGCAATCAATTAGGTCAATTATGTTTGGTAGAAATTGTATAATTATTCTAAAAAAACAACCAAATGCACGAAAATATCGATATTTTCGCAATTTATAATTTTATATATTAACAGTTATTAATTATGACCATAGTTTATATATTATTTAAATTATCATCATTGCATGGTTCCATAACACATTATTTTCATTTCTTTTATGGAGTATTAGTGCCATTAATATTAGAATATCAAAAACTAATTAAAATTCACAAACGTATCACAATAATTATAGAAGATGATATTGGACCAATGTTGCGATTATTATTAGAATTACCAATTGATATTAAATTAAAATGCTTTATTGAAGATTATGATAATCTGGATGTTATTGTAAATTATTTAGCACCTATGGATGTACAACCAAGTGCATGTAAAAGAGATGATAAAATGTTGTTAAAGGGATGGGCAAAAAAGTTTGAACATTGTCATTACATAAAGGTCAATCAATTCATGAGTAAAAGTTTACAGAAATCAAATATTAATATTGAACCATTTGATATTATTACGATTGAACGTGTAGTAAATAAATCATACAAATCGTTACAAAATCATAATAAAAAACAAACAAAAACAATGCTAACCGAAGAAGTGGCAAAATCCAATGGAAGTGATAGACGATCAATAACCAATCATGATACAATGGTTCAAAATATAAGAGAATGTTTTGATCAATCTGTATTGAATGTTTCCACGGAATTTATGCCATTAATATATCAATATGCTCTAATGAGTAATTGCAAAGTACTTATAGCACAACATGGAGCGGTCTTATCGGAAATTGCATTTTTAAAACCAGGAACAATTGTTATTGAAATTATTGATGAAGATAAAATTAATAGTGGTAATAATTGGTTCAAAGTATTAGCGGATGCATGTCAAATAGAACATCACCAATATGTAGTAAAAGATAGTCACGTTACACTAGATTTGCCTAAGTTTATGGAATTTATTAAATCAATAATAAAATAATAAATAAAAATTGAAATTGTTTACTTATGTTACATATAATATAAATTATGTAATGTGCAAAGAAACATATAAAGAACTCCTACAACAATTGATTTCTATGGAATCAACCAATAAATCATTAAAATTTTATTGTTATGGAATTGATGGTCAATCAAGACCAGATACATTTGAGTTGCTAAGTAATGAACACAATATTGGAATATTCACAAGCTTAGATGAAAAATATGTTCCATTATTGTTTGAAATATTTCATGCATCATATATCAATGAATATAATGGATTATTATGTACTTTGGATAATGTCGACGATTTTATGGAAGAATTGGTAATAATTGATCGAACTGGTAATAAAGTAACTTACAGAACATTTCTTGACAATGAATATTTTTCTGTTTTTGATACACAGCCAAAACAAAAATTTAATCACATTTGTGCTGATGTCAGTGGATATTTCTATTCTATGCATGGATTAATTGATCATTATTTTTGATAAATTCCCAGACTTTTACAAAATTGTCAAATTTTCGTTTATGTTCAATACAACTACCATATTCAAATGAATTTGCAAAATTATATGTATCCATTGTTTTATTTTTATCTTGTATGAATTGAATATGCTCATCTGTGATAGGTTCATTGAGTTCAAGTCTAATGTCACCACCAAGGAAGTAATAATTTTTTGAATAATATTCATTTGTTGCAGAATAGTACTCAAATACAGCAAAATAGTCAATATTATTTTCTTTGAATAATATTATGTTTTCTACACATTGTGTTAAATCATATAAATACTGCAAAGATGTCATTAATATAAGTAATGCATCTGTAATATTCAATTAATAAATCAATTTTTATATTTCACATCATTTCATGACATTGTACACATTTCAAATGGAACGATTTGTTTTTGAGAAATATGCCTGTGCTTCAAATAAACGCACATTGCTTTGTATATACTTACACGTCGATCAACTATCATGCTACTCTTCTGAACAATATTTATGTCACAGAGATGGTCAAGATCCATAGACCTTGACAAACCAAGTTGACTAATTTGATCAAATGACCATGACAAAGACTGATCGAAAGATGTTGCATTTTTAAACATACCAAATACATGTTTCACATGATCGGTATTCCAATACAATGATTGGTTAAAAGATGTTGCACCTTTAAACATACTAGACATATCGACAACTTTGTCTATGCACCATGGCAATGGTTTATTGAAGTACTTTGCATCCTTGAACATACATTTCATGTTTCTCACATTACATGTGTTCCATGATCGAATATCATCATTAAATGATGATCCACGAAATAATCTGTTCATGTCTGTAACATTAGATACATCCCAAGAGTTAATTGGTCCATGTAAATCTATTGCTAAATTGGGGTTATTGAGGTAAAGCTTGATAGCTCTACGTAGGGTTTTGTTATTGAACATCGCTGAAAATTTTAATACTGATATAGATAACGCAAGGGGGAATCTGTGTATTTTTACAATGGGATTGGGCATGTAATATATATTCATTTTTTTTGAATAGAAGAATATACAAAAATAATAAATATGGACAATTATTTAAATAAAAATTGATATATGATGACACTATGATGAATAATTATATTACTCAATGAAGTTAAATAACACAAGTATTCGTATTGCCGTTAAAATGTTTATTGTTGATTATGAATTGGCATTATCAATATATGGTCCTATTGAATATTGGGATGTTAGTAATGTTACCAATATGAATCATTTATTTTCAATAATGAATGAAAAAACGAATGAATTTGAACCAAATGAATTTAATTGTGATATTGGTTCGTGGAATGTTGTCAATGTCACTGACATGAGTTACATGTTTAGTTGTGCACCAGAATTTAATCAAGATATATCACGTTGGGATGTTGGTAATGTTATTAATATGTCATGTATGTTTCTTAATACAAGAATGTTCGATCAAGATATAGAATCATGGGATGTCAGGAATGTTATTGATATGTCAGGAATGTTCTGTAAGGCATGTAATTTTAATCAAAATTTATGCAAATGGGACACAAGAAGTGTTACTGATATGTCAGGAATGTTTTTACAAACAAAATGTTATGACAGTGACATAAGTTTATGGAATGTATCAAATGTTACTAACATGCTTAATATGTTTTCATTTTCAAAATTTAATCAAGATATATCACGTTGGGATGTTGGTAATGTTATTAATATGTCATGTATGTTTTCTCATACACCAAACTTTAACCAAGATATATCACGTTGGGATGTTGGTAATGTTATTAATATGTTTACAATGTTTTCATGTTCAAAATTTAATCAAGATATATCACGTTGGGATGTTGGTAATGTTATCGATATGTCTCATATGTTTTCATATTCAAACTTTAACCAAGATATATCACGTTGGGATGTTGGTAATGTTATTAATATGAAAAACATATTTTATCGCAACCGTGTATTCAAACAAGATATATCACAATGGAATATAATTAATGTAAAATACATATAATAAATAAATTTACCAATCCTCGGTAATTCTTGAATGATATTCATGAACATCTCTGTCGTATTGGATATTAATGTTGTACAATCTTTCATTCACCATTTTTAATTTATTGACTTCTTTCTCTAGCAAATAAATCTCTGCTTTCAAATATTCATAATGATCATCCATAACATTGGGCCCGCGTTGTTTTACTAACAAAACATGTTCATTTATACGAAGATTGTAAAGTTTTTTAGATAATTTTTTATTTTCTTCAACCAATTCTTTGTTAAGTTTTTCAAGTTGGAAACGTTGTCCTCTTAAATATTTATTAGACATTTTACTTTTTTCCGAACCATAAAATGAATCATACTTTAATGTATTATCATCTTGAATACAAACGTATCCAAAGTCAATTTCTAATTCTTCATCATCGTTGCAATCATCATTAAGTACAGGATCGTCATTAGATGTAACTAACTTTTCTTCATCAAATTTTTTAACTTTTGATTGTTTTTGCATCAATTTCTCAGATTGTTTTCTTTTCGCAATTGTATTCTCTTGAACAATTCTAAGATCATCATTATGCATTGAATATATACGTTCCGCAGTAATATCATCGAATGTCCAATAATTAGAATTATAATCTTTTATTGTATCCACTGTATCAGATTTTGCTTTTTTTGCTGGTTTTCTTTTCATTGTTTTTCGTTTTTCTTCTAAATTTTTAGCTTCATTGACACAATCAGATTCACAATCAGACTCTTCATCAGATTCACATTTCTTTTTTACCACTTTTTTCTCTTTCTTATTGATTTTCTTTGGTTCAGGAGTTTTCTCTTGATTTAAATTTATTCTATCATGCAATGCATTCTTCTTAACTATATCATGATCATCATTACTACGCTGAATAAAATTAGCAATATGTTTTTTTATATTTATTTTTGATAACGAATTGCAATTAAGAATATATTTCAGCAATCTTTCATTTTTATCGGGATGTGCATTGTAAATATGAAATATATCGTATACTTGACATTTTCCAACAAAAGCAACACTTCCATTGATAATATTTTTGCACAGTTTCTTGTACTTTGAATTTAACAAAATATCATTTTCTTTTACAAATTCATAAAAATCGTCATTAACATAGAAATCCATTACTAAATAAACATATGTATTTAGAACATATAACATTCAATCTTTTTAATAAATTAAGTGCTATTGTTCGTTGAATATTTAACATATTGTTGTTCAATTCGTTCAATTATCGTTTTCGCCGTTTCTTCTGTTAATGCAATTTTATCCAACAACATTGTTCTTTCTTCAAGTAATTCCTCATGTTGTATCACAACGTCGGAAGTTGGATTATGGTTAACAAAATCATGCAATGCATCATCAAGAATTTTACATTTTTCTATATTTCTAATATATTCTCCAATATTTGCTCTCATTTTTGTTTTTTCTAATGATTCACATTCTAACAATTTTTTGAACATTTCTTCATTACAATCATCATGATCGTTATATGCATAAAATATAGAATACACTTGACATTTTGAAATAGTAGTAACTTTTCCATCAATAATTCTTTTAATTAATTTTCCAAATTTGGGAAAAAGGATATCTTCGTTATTAACTATAAACTCGAAGAATTCTATGTTGATACTGAACGCCATGTTTAAAATTTATACTATTTGACTGTGAGAATTAATTATTCATTTTTTATAAAAAATGATATTATTATTAAATAGTCATATAACATATATTAGTAATGGAGCATAATAATGAAACTATTGTTGAAGCTGTTAAAATGTATTTTTTGGATCATGAAATGTCTCTACAAATATATGGACATATTAAAGATTGGGATGTATCAAATGTTACTGATATGAGTCATTTATTTACAGAAAGGCGATTAAATATGGAAGGTGTTCATGAGGATTTGGCACATAAATATACGAATATTGTATATTTTGCAAAAGAAAAATTTAATGAGGATTTATGTGGTTGGGACACCAGTTCTGTAACAAATATGAGTTATATGTTTGATGGTAATCGTACTTTTGATCAAGATATTGGATTTTGGGATGTATCAAATGTTACTGATATGAGTGGTATGTTATGTGGATGTGGTAAATTTAATCAATGTATAAATTATTGGGATGTATCGAATGTTACAAATATGGATTCAATGTTATGTGGATGTAAATACTTTAATCAAGAAATATGTGATTGGGATGTAAGAAATGTTATAAATATGGAACAAATGTTTTCATTAACTGTATATTTTAATCAGGATATAGGTAATTGGCGAACAGAAAATGTTTTATATATGGATTCAATGTTTTGGAATGCTTGTGTATTTAACCAAAATTTAAATTCATGGAACACTAACAAAGCATCAAAGAAAGATATGTTTCAACTATGTCAAATTAAACAAGAAAATTGTTTATGGTATGATTTGAATAAATAAACATTCTGTTTTTGTAATAATATACAATACCATTGTAACTATGACAAAAATTACTGTGATAATTAATCCAATTGATAAACGTGTTGAAAACACAATAGCTAAAGCTACAATAATAGATGGCAATTATAGCAAATTGACTGATAACCAAATTGACGAATTGTTAAAATATCTCGTCAAAAATAAAATAAATTTAACAATAGCTGATGTATTATCTATAAGAAGTTCTTATATGTCTATGAAAATAATGATCAATAATAGGAGATTATTAAATTCAATTGATAAATTTTATAAAATGTATAAGAAAAATATCACAATAAAACAAATTAGTGAACAATTTGATTTGTCACCAATACTATTGATAAAACATATTTTTTCCAAGATGAAGTTTTCTAAAGATAATGTGCGTGATTTTTTTATGGGAAATAATCTAAAACGATTGACACAATTTGATACAGATCAATTAACTTTTGCTATTGATCATGATATTTTTAACAAAGTAATTCAAACAGAACAAATGATGCATTCTGAGAATTTTGAACTTTTAATAGAGAAGTATTTGAAAATGCATAAAATAAAATACAAAACTCAAAACGATTTATCAAAAGAGCAAATTAAAAAATATGGAAAAGCAATAAATACTCCCGATTTTTTGATTTTATCCGATTTTTTTATAAACAAAAAGAAGATCAATTGGATAGATGCTAAGAATTTTTATGGTGCCAATACAAAATTAATAAATAAAAAAGTAACAAAGCAGGTTAGAAAATATATAGATGAATATGGTTTTGGTTCTATTATTTTTAGTTTGAATTTTTCAAAAGAATTGCATTTTGATGATGTTTTGTTAGTGAGTTTTAAATCTATGATATAATTAATTATTTTTGATTATTTATTATATTAATGAACAATAATCAAACAAAAGTAAAACTTAACAATTCAACAATTAAAATGGCAACATATTTTCTTAGACAAGATCCAATATGGGCTGTTGTAAAATATGGTTTTATTGAAGATTGGGATGTAAGTGATGTTACAGATATGAGTGAATTATTTTGTTGTGCATGTACATTTAATTATGATATAAGTTGTTGGGATGTTTCAAATGTTACAACCATGCGAAATATGTTTAATCATGCATCAGAATTTGATCAAGATATAAGTAGATGGAATGTTTCAAAAGTTACAGATATGTATGATATGTTTCATGGTGCAAAATCATTTAATTACGATATAGGTTGTTGGGATGTTTCAAATGTGGAAAATATGAGTGATATGTTCCATGGTGCAAAATCATTTAATCAAGATATAAGTTGTTGGGATGTTTCAAATGTTACAACCATGCGGAATATGTTTCGATGTGCATCAGAATTTAATTGTGATTTGAGCGAATGGAATATGGATAAAGTTATAGACATGGAAAAAATGTTTGTTGGTACAAATAGTGTTTGTCAATATAATCAAACATGGAAAATAAAAAATGCAATTGGTAACAAATGAATTAAATAAAATATCGAGTTAGGAAATACTCTAATATTATTGTTAATGCTAACGCACTTTATCAAAAACAAGAATTACTACATTGCTTCCGAATTAACCAAATCTGATCCTGTATTTTTTAAGAAATCACTGAAACGTGTCAGAGAAATTATTAACAATCATAAAATTCCTAAAGCAAGTTATTTGTATTGTAATAGAAGGTCTGGAGATAGATGGACACCTATTGAGGGAAAATATCCTGCCGCAAAAGACAAATTGTTTATAAGTGAAACTTGGTGTGGAAAACATGTACCAACATTAATGGAAGATCAGAATGTGGCTATGACATTGTATGATTCTAGACCTTTACCACCACTATGTGAAGTATCTGATGAAGAATTATTTTGCATGGATGGTTATTATTACGATGTTGAGGTAAGGGGTGAGCGAACTATTAAAGGATGTTATTTTTCTGCAATGGATATTGCATATATATTAGATATGGGGGAAATTAAATCGTCATTATGTAATAGTTCATATATTGAAGGAATTGATTATATAAAATTTATGGATAATTCCTTGAGTACTACTCAAAAAATGGTCACAAAATATTTCTTCACTTATCAAGGCTTATTAAAATACATTTTTCGTTCACGATCAAAATCATCATATGCCGATTTATTCATACAATGGGCCACTGAAACTCTCTTTACATTACACATCGGAACAACAGAACAAAAGACAGAATTAATTAACAATTATATTGGTACTGATTTTAAATTATTCAAACAAGTCATGTTATGTCATCCAGGTAAAATATCATGTGTGTATCTCATATCATTAGGATCTGTTAAAGATTTGAAAGAGACTTTTTCTATTGAAGATGAAAGAGATGCAAATATTGTTTGTAAATATGGTAGAACAAATAATATTGATAGAAGAATGACAGAATTGTCTAATGAATATAAAAAGAAAAACAGTAAAGTTTCATTAAGTGTTGTTACATTTTCTTTTATAGATGATGTGTATGCATCTGAAGCTGAAGCAGAATTGGCACGAATATTTTCAGATGGTTACAATAAATTAACAGATATTAAAGAAAATGAATTGGTTTGCATGAATAAAAGACAAATTTCTAATACGTCAAAGTTTTATCGATTAATAGAAAGTGATTATGGTAAAGAATATGATAAAATAAAAGCGAAATATGTGGAAAAGGATGCAGAAAAAAATAATACAATTTTTGAAAAGAACAAAATAATCAATGAAAAGGAACAAATTATTATGGAAAAAGAAAGAATTATCATGGGAAAAGAAAGAACAATCATAGAACAGAATAATGAAAATGAAAAACAAAAATTAAAAATGCAATCTGAGATAGATAAATTAAATATGCAATCTGAGATAGACAAATTAAAATCAGAAGCAAAAATTAATAAATTAAGATATTGTTTGGATACTTGGGAGAATGGTCATGAGTATGATTATGATTAAACTTTTTTATTTCACTATAAGAATATTATATGGGAAACTTTTTTGCTTTGGATAACGTACCATACATAAATAATACTATTACATCTTTGGTATATCAACCTCCAGAAAGATCTAAATGTGATATTGATGTTTTATCAAATGAAGAAAATGTAGAAATTATCAACATTTCTTATGGTGAAAAAAATATATCAGTTTTGCAAATATTACCTCCATCAAAAAGAACTGATAGAGTTATTATATGGTCACATGGAAATGCAACTGATAATTTTTCAATGTATAATTTCTTAACACATTTATCAACAACAATAGATGCATGTGTTGTATGTTATGATTATATAGGTTATGGTAATAGTTGGGATAAATCGTCACAACCATCAGAAAAGAAATGTTATTTGTGTTTACATGTTGTTATTCATTATTATGAAAAAATAACTAACAATATATTGTTGATTGGTCAAAGTCTTGGTACAGGAATAACAGTTCATTGTGCCAAAAAGTTAAAATGGACAAAACCAATTATTTTGATTTCTCCTTATAAATCATTACCTCATGTTGTAACAGATGTACCGGTTAGTTCTGTGCTTTCAAACAATATATTTGATACTTATAACAAAATAGATAAATTATCATGTCCAGTTAAAATATATCATGGCATTGATGATGAAGTTATCAATATAGATCATGCAAAAGCATTGCATAATAAAATTATCAATAAATTAAAACCATCTTGGTTGCATGAAACGGGTCATAATGACATATTGTATAAAATAAAATGGTCAGATTTGAATAAATTGTTTTGAAAATTCATTTCATTGTTATTCTGTTATTTTTTCTCATCATTTTCTTTTCATTTTTTGTCATTGTTTTTAGCAATGTTTGTTTTTCATTTAAACTTATTTTAACAGTTTTAATATATTCATCCTTTTTCTTTGGTTCAACGCGTTTTCTTTGATTTTTTCGTTCAAACATTAATTCTTTTTTAGAAATGATTTTTTCTTTATTGATGTCAATTATTTCAATATCATCATTATCTTCTTTAATTTCATTGTCAGTTTTTTTCTCATTTTATCTTTCTTTGAGTATTTTTGTTCCATGTTGGTTTTTTCAAGAAATTCATTTGCTTTTATTATTTTGTTGCATTTCTTAAGATATGTCGCTTGCTCATTTTCTTTTTTAATTTGCAATAGCAACTTTTCATTTTCCTGACATAAATTTTCCTTTTGTAAAATTACACATGCTCTTCTTTCCATAATAAATCTATGAACATTATCAATATCATCCTTATCATCCTTATCATTCATAGACATTTCATTTCTTTCAGCAAATTCATGCGAACGTTCTCGTTTTTCTCTTCTTTTAATGTTGTTGGATAATATTATTATTTCCTTTTCAATCTGTATTTTATCAAATATTTCATTATCAATTGTAAATTGTTTGTATAAATTGTCATAATGCCTGCTATTACCATGAACAGATATATAATAATCGTACTCATTTTTTAACATTTGAATTCTATTGTCAATTAAGTTTTGTTTATCTAATTTAACATGTTCTGCAACACGTTTTCTTTTTAACAATTTAATTTTTGCATTGATTATGTCAATATTTTTATATCCAAAACAATTGTTTGACAAATTGATAATTTTTGCATTATTCAGTTCATCAATTGTTTTATTTTCAATATCAGACATAAATTGTTCGCACAATTCCATATTTTGTGTTACAATTTTTTCTTTAATTATTATACTGATAACACGTTCCATATACACATTGCAATTTTCTTTTAAAAATCTTAGTTCATCAATTGTTTTTTCCTTCAATGAGTTCATCAAATTTCTTTCTTCAATGAGAACTTTTCTTTTATTTAAATTTTGTACAAGCTCGTCATAATTTGTGGAAATTTTTGACAATGATCTGAATGATGATGAGTAATGAATCCAAGATTTACTAATTTATGTGTAAATGAACCAAAATCTAAAACAAATCCATATGGTTGAATAATAAAACTTGTATTATATCCCGCTCTACTATTTCCACGCAATGAGATTGTTTTATCAATCGAATATGATTCAAAATTCTCTGTATAATATTTTGTTGGTCTAGCGGTATTTGATTCCATTAACATACATATTAATATGCATATAAATAAATAAAATTCAGTTTTTTAGACAGATTCTTCAATTAATATTATTAATAATGGTGTTATTATAGTTGATAATATAATTATTAGTAATGATGTTATCATTATTGATAATATAACCATTTATATTATTACGGTTAGCAGGTTGATTTCTAAGATATTCTGTAACAGAATCAATAAATTCTTGACGTGGTTGATTTCGATTTTGCAACAGAGTTGCTCGGTTAACTTGTTCTTGGTGACTGATGGCATCAAGAACACGAGTAGGCCGAGCAAGAGCATTTTGTTGTAAAAAGACTTGAAATTCTTGCCAGCGATCCCGATGATGAGTATTACTTTCTAAAACAAATGGTTCTCTGCAAAAGGGGCATTTTCTTGATCTTCTATTTACTTCATCATAACATGAAGTGCATAGTGCATGAGCACAACGTAGCATTGTAAAATCGGTCTTTTCTTCCATGCAAATGGTGCATTCATTAGTAGTACATTTGTCAGTGGTGCATTCAGTAGAAGTCATTATTCTATTTATGTATGTTTATATACATTTAAATATTTCAATTTTTTTTAATTCATACAAATAGGTAATTTATCAAAGTTACCAATAGTTGTACGTAATTCTTCTCTATTTTGATAAAACACAGGTACTACTGTTGCATAACATGTTATAATACCTTTGGCACATAATCCAGACACAATATGATCAATTGGTTTTATTAATGGATGTTTGATATTAGCAAGTATTTTTTGTGCACCATGTCTAGAAAATGCTATAGCATGATGACACATTGCTTTATGAACCTTTACCATAAATTTATTAACTGGAATATGCTTTCTGCAATTATCCCAGCATCTACCAAAATACAAAACATCCCAATTCGTAGGTAAATAATCCATGGATTTACGTATATAATTCTTAACATGTAATAATGATGTATCGGCAGAAACATACATGTTGTGATCCAATGACATAACATCATCTTCGAATAAAATTAATGAATTATGCATTGAACTAATAAAATTCTTTAAAACTTGCTCTTGAGATAAAGCACATGCAATTTCACCTAATTTTAATTTATATACATTATCATATTTCAAATCATTTTTCAAAATGGCTGGAAATATATCTTCATTCAATTCAAAGGATTTGCAAAACTTTGTGACGTTTTCTTTCCTAGAAGGAATTGTTATTATTTGTTTCATTTCAAAAAATTCATCTAACCAATCTTTACTTTCAAAGTGTTCTGATATTTTTTGACAAACTCGAATGTTGGTTCTGTTATGATATACGATAATAACAACAATAATTAAAAATGTTAAACATAATTTACATATATTGTTCATTAAAAAAAGAGCAGAAAAAAATGCTTGAACGCTAATCTATATCGACAACTTGATTTGTTGTTTCATTACTCTCGTCAATTTCATCTTCCTCATCTTCTACCATACTAAACGTGTTCATCAAATATATACAATATTCATTCAGTTCATCTATAGCTAAGCTACAATTTGTAGAATCAATCGTACCCAATTTGGCTTCTAATAACATAACACCTTCATCAGTTAAATTAAAATTATTTATATTGGCAAGCAAGTATGTTGATAATTCATCATAATCTTTTATTGAATTATCCGATACATCAACTACTGTTGAAAATCGATTTATTATTGCCGAAAATTTACCGATTTCAATTTCATCTGCATCTTCAACCGTAAACTCATGATGTCCAGTATTTATATTGTCATCATTGTCATCCATAACTTCATGCTTACCAACTTGATCCACATGAGTCATATCATATTCTACTTTCAAAAACATATCATATTTGTCTATTAAATAAAATCTCAATTCATTTAACAATTTGCCAAATTCTTCTATTTCCAATTCATCCAATACAACATATTCCTTGGGATAATATTTGAGTTTATTTAATACTATTACTTTTGCAATTAATTTTTTATTGATGGCATATTTTTTCATTACGTATTGATTATTCATTTTGTTAACAATTAATTCTGCATCTTTTCTCATCATTTCTTTCATTGCTTCAGTTAAATCCATTGACTCGTTATAATTGATTTGAAAAGAAACTTTATCAACAATGTTTATTAAATCATAAAAGCTTTTGATAATATTTTTGTGTAATTGTTCAGAAAATATATTTTGCTCATATTGCATCATAATCTTTTCTATATTTTCGTCTGACATTGCAGTATTTTTTGAACTAATTTTGTATGAACTTTGGGCAATATTTCTTTTATCATAGGCATTAACTGTTATTAGTCCATTTTCATCAACTTCAATATTTATATATATGGTTGCTTTTGCTCGTTTTCTAACGGGAATTCCTGATAATTGAAATTTACCAACATGTCTGCAGTTTTTACTAAATAAACTTTCTCCTTGATATATATCAATATCAATACATGTTTCTTCTTCTGTATCAGTTGAAAAGATTTTTGTTTTCTTTGTTGGGATTATACTATTTCTTTCAATAATTTGTACAACTTCTTTGTTAATTGTTTCAACACCAACAGACAATGCAATTCTATCTACTAACACAACATCTTTTGCCATTAATAAATAATATCCATGAATTGCTGCACCCGCCGAAACAGCAATATCTTCATACAATAATTGTTCTCTATTTGATAATTTAATTCGTGGTTGATTAATTTGTTTTTCAAAATATTCTGATATTTGTCTTCTAAAGTATGTGTTCTTAAATGATCCTCCTACTAAAACAATATCATCTATTTCTTCTTTTGTTACTTCACTAATTTCTAAAACAGATTCTATAATAGAAATAATTTTGTTACTAAATGGTTTCAGTTGATGAATAAATTCTTCATATGGATATGTAAATGTTTTGTCAAGTTCTGTGCAATAATATTCTGCATTTTGTTGAGATGATAAAATAAGTTTCATTGTTTCAGCAATTTGCATTTTTAAATTAACATCATAATTGTCTTCATGAAATAATGATTTGTATACACGTTTTGTAATGTCAATACCACCAAAATTATTATCACCGTAACTACCTAGCACTTCGCATAGGGTACCATCCATATCTTCGTTATCTCGTGTGATTTCTAAAACAGTTAAATCCAACGTGCCAGCACCATAGTCGATCACCATAATCTTTTTATTGAATGTTTCTTGTTCTAATACGCGATTGTGATAAAGATATGCAAATGATGCACTAGTTGGCTCATTCAACAATTTTAGTAAAGGTAGATTTGTAATTCGAATTGCATCCATGGTAATTTGACGTTGGGTCTCATCGAAATATGCTGGCACAGTCACAATACATTTCCAATCCACTATATCCAATTTTTCAAAATGATCAACAATAAGTTGTTTGAGTTTTCTCAATAATAAAAAGATAACTTCACATAAAGAATATGCGCGATCGTTTGTGTCATAACAATATAATGTGTTATCACTTGAATCTATTTTATAACTGAGAATTTCCATTATATTTGAATCACTTGTATCACGTAAATCCTCAATAGTGTGACCGATAAGTCGCTTAAAACTATGGAAGATATTTTTGTTGTGATGAATATGATTTTTATCAATTTCATTTCCAACGCGGACTAGACCATCTTCAATATTTGTTACATCAATTATTGACGCGATCGTTACTTCATTTGAACTCGGATCCTGTTTGATTATTTGTATTTTTCCTTTTTGATCTAAATATGTCACGCAACAATTCGAGGTGCCAAGGTCGATCCCAACCGATATATATTCATTTGAAGTACTCATTATAGTAAAATCAAAGATAACTTTACTATTTATAAACGTTAATTCATCAAATAACTATGTTAAACATACGATTACTAATATAATTAATGTGTGGTATTCTATTGATTCATAGTAACAGTCATATTGAACGCGAGTATGTAAAAGAACATCTTTATTTATTAGAAACTCTTGAAAAAAGAGGACCGGATAAAACTAATGTATATTCAAACAATAATGTTGTTTTTGGTCATACAAGATTGTGCATACATGACGTATCGGAAATTGGATCCCAACCCTTCACCATTTCGTATTTTGACACAAATGAAGGTAGAAACGTATCATGTACATTAATTGTTAATGGAGAAATTTACAATTATAGAGAAATCATTGAAGATCACAAACTTACAGGTTTAAAATCTGAATCAGATTGCGAAGTCATTATTATGTTATGGAAAAAGTACCAAGATTTTGACAAGATTATTGATATTATTCGCGGTGAATTTGCATTTGTATTGCATATTGAATATTTACAAACTGAAACAAAACCATATGAATATGTTACATATATTTGTCGTGATGCATTTGGTGTTCGTCCTCTGTTTTGGAATATTAAAGATGGTGTACATTTCTTTGGTTCTACATTTACCAGTGTTGGCAAGGGTGGTCAAGTATTCAGACCAGGTCAATATCTTTGCTTAACGCCTAATGGTATGTTTGAAACAGATTATTATATTTATCCACAATTAATTGATGCTGTTGAACGTGATATTAAAACAATTTATATTAATATTACTGATAAATTCATTCATGCTGTTAAAATACGTTTATCATCTGATAGAAAAATTGGCCTTACACTATCTGGTGGAACAGATTCGTCGATTGTTGGTGGCGTTGCAACAATGTTAGGAATTAAAGATTTACATACATTTACAACGGGTTTACTTGGCTCAGATGATATTAGAAAAGCCGAACTATGTGCAAAACACATTGGATCAATACATAAAACAATTATAAAAACCGCTGAATATGCATGTTCATTGATTGTTAAAGCAATTAATATTGCAGAAACATGGGATATTACTACTATTAGAGCTATAATTTGGCAAATAATTGTTGCGGAAGATATTTCCATTCATACGAATATTAAGGTTGTTTTAAATGGAGATGGCGCCGATGAACTATTAATGTCATACAAGGAAAATTATCTTGCTCCAAATGAAGAAAAGGCATTTGATAATGTCACCTATAGATTAAAAAACATTCATAAATATGATGGCTTAAGAATGGATCGAGCCATATCGAATTATGGTATGGAAGCGCGCCCACCATTTTTAGATGTGGATTTCGTGGATTATATTCGAACTATTGACCCAGCATTAATGATACCTATTAAAGGTGTCAGAATAGAAAAAGATATTTTTAGACAGGCATTCAAATCATTGTATCCTGATATTATTCCTGATGAAATTTTATTTGCTGAAAAAAATGCTTTTTCGGATAGCGTATCTGACATGGATAGTGGTAAATCTTGGATCGATATTATCCAGGAGCATATTGAAACGATAGTATCTGATGAAGAATATAATGATAGACATGCTAGATTTGCAGATTGTCATAGCAAAGAAGCCTATTATTATAAAAAAATATTCTTTGAAAACTTTGGTGATAATTTTAGTATTATCGGTGAGTTGTGGTTACCCCAATGGACATCAACTTTAGAGCCTTCTGCTAAATCGTTAATAGTGTAAAATAATTCAATCATCATCATTCGAAAACATCTCTATAACACATATCTTACTAATCATAAACGTATGAATCAACTTTCTTAAATTCGAAATACACATAAGTTTATCTTGATGATTTAATAACACATTAATTCCTTTATCATATTTCTTCGATTGATTTAATATTTTTAATTGATAACACAATGTTTCATGCATCATATTTGTTTTATTATTTAAAATATTAATTATCTCATGTTGTGATTTGATTGTCCATTTGCTATCAATAGAACGATTAAACAACATAACATCAATGATCTTTGATAAATATACAATTTTTTCGAGTAATTCATTATTGCATAAATTATTCATTAATACTATTGTTTATAGAATCTTCATTTTAAATTAAACATGAAATATTTTAAAGTTTGGATATTCCGGACAACAATGCATTAAAATCATCCTTGGCAGATTTGAGCTCTGAAGAATCAGATTCCTCTGCAGAGATTTTCAATTCGTTAAATATTACAGTATCTTCGTTAACATCATCACCACAAATTTCATCTTCCATTTGCATACATAATTCAAGTGATTCTGCCTTAATTTCTTCAAGTTGTCTTAATTCTTCTAGACGCTCAGCTTCTCTCTCTGCCATAGCATTTTCTGTTTCGGATTTTATTTTCAAATAATCCCTTGCATCTTTTGCACAAATAAAATTACTACTCACATCAGGATTAAAATCCATTTCTTCATTTGTGATTGTTTTCCAAGTATCTTTTGAATAATCTATCTTTTCATTTTTCATATCTCGATTTTTAATTTTTTCATAATTTGCCATAACATCAGGGTTATGTTTTCCAGATGGATTTACATATGGTGTGTCTAAAACAGTCACATTTGAGTTGGTAACAGGTTCAACTTTAGGAGCTTTTTTCACTGGTGCAGGTCTTCTAGCAAAAACATTTCGATTCATTACATTCTATTTAGGTTAAAATGATGCAAAAGTAAACCAAAATTAATTATAATGGATTTGGATTTATATAGTATATTGGAAATTGATTCTAAAGCAAATCTTGATGAAATTAAATTAGCATATAGAACATTGGCAAAAAAATATCATCCCGATAGAAATGGTGGTGATAATTCAAAAAATAATAAATTTCATGCTATAACTACTGCATATGGTATTTTAAGTGATACTAATAAAAGATATCAATATGATATGTGTGGTTATATTAACAAAGATGACGATAATACCGGTGGAACTCATAATAAAGGGAATTCCCAATTTTATGACATAATTAATACAATATGTACAAAATTATTTCGCTCCACAGAAACTTCTGTATTTTCACATTTGAAAGATGATGTAACACTAGATGATTTAATTAAAAATAATAATACAGAAATGGCAACAAATTATGTAATTAATGCATTTTCAACACATTTTGGAATTAATATGAATGAAGATTCAGAAGAATCACAAAAATATGAATCAGATTGTGCTAGTGCTGAAGATAAATATGACAGCATGGATATCGTAATAAAATTGGATACAACTATAGAAGAAGTTTTTGAAGGATGTATTAAAGTTGTTACATTCGAAAGACAAGTATTGCAAGGAAGTAAAATGATCGTCCAACAAACTAAATTGCATGTTCCCGTTTGCAATGATAGAACTATTTTCGATAATGAAGGAAATGATTATATGGATGATGATAATAAATTGGTCAGAAGCAAAGTAATTGTTATTATTAAATGTTTGCATAGTAATTATTACAAACGAATCAATGATTATGATATGATGATTATTTCATGTTTGACCGATGATGAAATGGAAAATGGTTATAATAAAACATTAAAATATTTTAATAAAACAATAAAAATTAAATGCAAAAATCCAGCTGATAAATTAGTTGATGGTCGAATTGTAACAAGATTACATGGACATGGAATTAAGTATTATCTTGATAGTAATTACAAGTCCCCATTACATGGTGATTTGATTATAGTTTCAATTAAAAAAAAGTAATATCACATATGTTTATTTCTTACATATATTAATGGAACTATTTTTGACCGATGAATTAATTAAAACTAATCGAAATAAAGTAGAATACAATATAACTGAACAAAATATTCCTACAAGTAATATATTACAAACATTAACACAAGATAACATTGAAAGACGTTTATCTATGGAAAGATGTTCATTAGCCGAACTTGATGGATTGGATGATTTTAGCTTTCCAAATGATTTGAAAGGAAATATAATGCAAATGGTTGTAACAGCATGGTTTGTTCCTTTTGAATTAATAAAATGGATTGAAAGTAAATGCGATAAATATTATAATATTACATTTGCAAATGTTAGTGTAAAATTATTGTTTGAAAGTGATAAAATTGTTCATGAAGAATTGTGCAATCTTTATGATCGAATTGTAACAATTATTAGATGGCTACTAACAATTACAAAAAATGAAGATCATGAATTAAATTTATATGTATTTATGTCTGATTATAAAAAACATATAAATATATCTGATCCATACATAGGTTATTCTGAAATCAATTCTGGCATGTCATTTAATGATGGCATAAATAGTCATATTTTGATTTTCAGAAAAGAAGAATTGTATAAAGTATTAATTCATGAAATATTACACAATGTGGAATGGGATATTCATGATTGTGATGACAAAGATAGTCCTAATTATATATCATTGAAAATGAATATTAGTCCAACATGTAGACAAATATTATTGAATGAAGCATATACAGAATTAATGGCAAATTATTTGCATTCAATGTTTTATGCATTCAAACATGGATTGCGATTGAAAGATGTTTTAAAAGAAGAAAAAGAATTTTCGAGAATTCAAGCAAATAAATTAATGCGATCAATGAATGTTACATCAATTAAATACTTTAAAACACCCAATAACTTTGTACAATATACGAGTGCATTATCCTATTACATTATCAAATACTTTTTGATGGATTATATTGATAAAATGCTTTCGTTATTTGATGATAAGGATAAAACAATTGATGTGTTACGTGATATATTGAACGGAATTTATAAGACTGAAATATATGATTCAAGAATTGCTTTTACTGACAATTCAATGAAAATGATCAAAAATGATTTTATTTAATTATAGAGTAATACCATATTTGTCCTTTGCAATTTGAGTGCATTGAATTAATATATCCTCAACTTCTAATAATCGATCACACATATACTCATCGTCATTTGTTAGTGGAGTCATATATTCAAGAATTTCCATTTCTGGTATGTCTATCATAGTTTCACTTCGATTTAGTCCCACAACTCTAATATTCTTAAAATCCCAACAAATACAATATCGTCCACCTTCAGGGTCTGGATTAGGTTCAGAATGTATTGGTTGTGAACGTCCATTTTCTGTATGAGATGGATGAACGGCAACTTGACCCGATAATAATCGTTGCACTTCATGTATTTCGTACAATGGCCTATCTCTACCAATACATTTTCCTTTTTCTTCATATCGTTTATTCATATATGCATGATATTCAGACATTTTTAAAAAAGGTTTATTATGTTGTTCAATCGGATATACAGATGCACCATATAAATGGGTTTTTTCTGGATTTTCTATTGCACTATGCATATATGATGTTAAAATACGTGTTACACGATTACAATATTTATCTTTTGAAGATCCTATTTTTGAATCCAAATGCATATGATATGCTCCCGGTATTAAATCTTGTTGCAACATTGTACTAATTGTATATGCAAAAAAATGGTTTTGAATTGTATTCCATCCGCTAATACCAAAATATAATGTACAAATTATTGGAAAATATACATCTTCGCAATATTCTTGAAATATTTTTTCAATGGGTTTTCTTTTATGAGTTTTAAATGATCCAGGCATTATAATTTTATATTTAGGTTTATCATCGTAAATACAATGATCTTTACCAATTTGCCTATATGGTTCATCTAATACTTTTTTATGTATGTGTATCATATAGTTTTGAATTTTCATATGAATTTGCATCCTTAAATAATCAGACATTGGTATAACAACTTATAATATACTGGTTGTTAATTTTTCAATTTTTAAACATAAATATACGTTTCAAATAAATAAATTAATTAATTAATTAATCGAATAATAGGAATTTACTCATACTCATATTCTTCCTCTTCCCCTTCTTCTTCTCCTTCCTCTTCTTCCCATTCTTCCTCTTCCTCTACAACTGGTTCAGCCTTTTTCTTTGCTACCTTTTTTACTGCTTTCTTTGTAGTTGCCTTTTTTCCAGTTTTCACTGGAACTTCGGGTTCAATTGATGGTGCAGTTTTAGCAAGAGTTGATACAAAAGTTTGAAAAGTATCAAAAATTAACACATCTCCCTTTTTCAACGCAAATAATGTTTTGATAGTTTTGTCAGGCATAATTGCTTTTCTATCATATTCACCATTTTCTTTGGTATCATATAGCTCACTAAATTTGATATAATCATAAATAATTTTAGTAATTGTATTGCGAGCAATATGAGAATCTTCATCATATTCTGCTGCATCAATTACTGCTTGAACTTCTTCACTAAAAAGTCCATTTTCGGTACCATCGTTAACAAATTTTAGAAATTTTGGTGGCATACCAATCTTTTTAGTAACACCTGAATTTTGAACAGTACCATCCGGATTGCGCTTCTTACGCATTTTTTTACCAGCCTCCTTTTTCATCTTTGTAAACATAGTTTTCTTGATTGCATCTAATTGCTTTCGTCGTTTATTACAAATGGTTATTTCTGCCTCATTTTCTTTGCAAGCTTTTTCAACTTCATCCCATGTTTCAAATTCTGTCTTAACTTCTTCAGACTCAGCTTCAGCATTGTCATCTGGTATAGGTTCTGCAGTTTTCTTAACAACCTTTTTACCTTTTGCTACAACAGTTTTACTGGAAGTCTTCTTGGCTAATTTAGTTGATGGCATTGTTATCTTATGTATTATATTTTTAAGTGTTTGAATATCAATTTTTTTGTCACAATTTTAACACAATATGAACAAAATTCAATAACAATATGAACAAAATTCAATAACAATATGAACAAAATTCAATATAAGAGCATGATCTATATACTGTCAATGGATTATAATAGTAAACGAAATGATCTTTTAAAGGAATTAATACCTTATTATACACCTGCTACATTTTCAATTATACATGATATATTGATAGGCGAGGATGCATTGACAATGAGCATAATAAATTTTACAGCAGTTAATTTTGCTAGTGCATATGAATCGTCAATAGAACATATTGATGATAATGGTGAAATTGAATATATAAATATTGCTAGATCATATGATGGTCAGTTGAAAGATAATCGTAGACAATGTTTTGATGCATTTTGCAGAAAACCAAAAATTTTATTTGAGTATGAGCCTGGTAAAACTATTGTGACTTCTGTATCTCAATTGAACTTTTATCGATGGGTGATTAATATTGATTTACTAAAATTTATCAGAGAAAACTATGAATTAATCAACGCAGAGTTTAAAAAACTTGAAGATTCTGATATAATAATGTCATCATCATCTTTGAAATATTCCAATAAATTTAGAGTTTCCAAATCAATATCTGATAAAAATTTTGATGATGATTAATAATTGATGTTGTATATATATTTGATATACTAATTATCTTCACATAATACACCTATTTTTATCATACAATCATTTATATTACATAACGTACATACATTTAATTTACATGCATTAAAATGTACAATAATGCATTTTTTATGATATATATGACCACAATGGTTGAATGAATATTGTGTTTCTTTTATTTTTAATTGTTCTAGACAAATAGAACATTTATTATTGTTAATTGTTACTTCACTTGATAATCCAATTTTATCAATACCATTTAAACATAATTGTCCAATGTTATTTATTGACATGCATTGTATTTCGTCAACATTGTTCATGTCAATTTTGTTGGACAATTTGTTTAATACATCTTCATGTGTCAAATATTGATCTTTGTCGCAATTTACAAAATATGTCATATGTTCGGTCATATTGATAATAATATATATATTTATTATTAATAAAATAAATTAAATTAATTTCAGTCAGTTAATGAATATTTTATGTTTAATATTTAATATTCATCTTCCTCCTCTTCATCACCACCGGCATATTCGTCATATTCGTCATATTCGTCTTCTTCCTCGGGTTCAGGTTCGATAATCTTCTTTGCCTTTCTCCCCTTCTTTGCCTTCTTAGCTCTAGGAGGAGGCACATATTCCTCTTCGTCTTCCTCATCTTCTTCAGGTTCAGGTTCGACAACCTTCTTTGCTTTCTTTCCCTTTGCTTTCTTTGGCTTTACTGCCACAGGTACATATTCCTCATCTTCTTCTTCATCTTCCTCATCGGGTTCGGGTTCGACAACCTTCTTTGCCTTTTTCCCCTTCTTTCCTTTCTTTGGTGGAGGAACAGGCTCATCTTCTTCCTCATCTTCTTCATCATCTGGTTCAGGATCCGGAATCCTCTTTGCCTTTTTCCCCTTCTTTCCTTTCTTTGGAGGAGGTGTGGGTTCCTCATCTTCCTCATCTTCATCTTCGTCATAATCCTCTTCTACTGGAGTCTTAACAACTTTCTTTCCCTTCTTTGCCTTCTTTGGCTTTGGGGCAGGCTTAACAGTATCTTCTTCATCATCTTCTTCATCTTCTTCCCCTTCTTCTTCCTCGGGATCAGGATCGGGAATCTTCTGTGCCTTTTTTCCATTCTTTGCTTTTTTAGTGGGCTTTGCCGGTACTTCATCTTCGTCTTCCTCATCATAATCAACTTCTTCTTCAGAAATCTTTTTGACAGCTTTCGCCTTCTTTACAGCAATAGGAGGAGATTCTTCCCCGTCATCTCCTTCTTCATCATCAGACAAAAACGGATTGTTCTTCTTTCTATTACCTCCTCCAGTACTTCCTGTAGGAATAATTGTCATCCCGATAGTTTTTAGACTAGTTCCCCAGCCAATTCGACCATCTTCGTCCGCAGTTTCCTTTTCATAAATCTTTGGAACAGTAAATACATATTTAATATGATTTCCCATTCTAAGATAAGGAGCAAGCTCGTCAAGATCATCAAATTCAGTTGTCGTTTTGACAATTTCATCTTCAAGATCTTCTCGAGCCTCGTATGCCTTTGGATCTTTAAGATATTCGGGTACATCAGAAATTCCAGTGATAATAACAATTTTAGTTAAAATAGCATCGGTATCCCAATCAAGATCAATTCCAGGTTTAATAAAGTCTGGTGCAGGACCATACTTAATTACAGATTCTTGGAATTTCTTTTTCTTGAGAATTTCCTTCTTACTATCTTCCTCTTCATCAATTTCCTCTACAACTCTGCCTTTACGCATCATTCTAGTGTACTTTAATTTCTTTTGCTTCTTTTCAGACCAACCGAACTGACCACCCTTAAATGGTTCTGAGTCAATATGATTATCAAACTTTGTAAAAAATTTCTTGAGAGGAGGTTGAGTAATACCAACCTTGTATTCCTTTGCTCTTTTCTTTGCAGTAGGATAATATTTATCGTCTTCTTTAGGCAGACCTACAAAGGGTCCAACCGTAATAAAATCCGTGATAAAATACAACTGACCTTTTCTAGTCTCAGCATCGTTTGTATATGACAAAAAACCATTCTTTTGTGCAGGAGACCTTTCACTGGATTCTGGCTTCTTTCCGCTAATATGAGCTTCATCAATTTTAACATTAGAGTAACGCGTAGTAATCGGTCCAAATTCCATTGAAGTATATATTGTCTAATCTCTAAGCAATATAAATAAAATTCAATTTTTCTGTATATGTTTATCACATATAATATATATAAATCGAATAGAATACCCTATAATAAACGAATTTTGTGATGATTATTGAATCATAATATTACAATAATTACAATAATTACACAACTACATCCAGACAATCCACAATTGTATTTTCTATTTTGACCGCGCATTCAAAATTTGACCATTGGTCTTTAATTTTTTCTAACGAAATTACATCATATATTATTCGTGATATAAATGACATTTTTACATCCATTTTACATTTTTCAGTTAAAATTCTGTTTAAATATTCGGCAATTTTGTCCGGAAACGTATATACTTTGTGTGAACGAGGAATTCCACCACTGTTGCTAATAATAATTTGACGTTCGGTAGTTAACGCTTTACTTTTGATTTTATTCTTGATTTCATCACATGTATATTTTCCCGATGAATCAATATCTAACACATTACATAATTCTTCTCCAAATTGATATGTTTCAATTTTCCATGAATGTGATTTTATATTTAACGGAGGTGCATCCAATTCTCTTCCTGTAATAGATACTCTTGTTTTAGTTGGTGCTCCAGGTGGTGACGTTTCACCAATTAGTGACGCTCCAATAGATGGTGTTCTGCCGGTAGGCAACATATTAGGTCTTGATAATAAAGCAGAAAGGGAACTGGACATTAATAATAAGTAATACTTAATATCAATAAAACAATTATTCAATTTTTGTTAATTCACTATTCAATCTGAGGCATGTATAAATCTTTTGGTTTGTCATTTCCAAGAATATCCTGAATTAACGGCATTTTTATTAAGCCAACACTTCCATGCTCCATTTGATTGGAATCGTTGAATTCCGAATTTGCCAATTTATCTAGATCCATTCTTAAATTACACAATCCCGTTCCACCATTAAATGGCTTACCTAAGAGAATGCTTGATGATACATTGTTAAGATTATCGGACTGATTATAAAATGCTGCATCAGTAAGAAGATCCATTGATTCTTCAAATGTAGCCTTAGCCAAAACACCAGAGTTCAATTTTCTAAGACCAAATCGATCAACACTTGTTACATTACCGGAATGTGTCATAAAATCACATGTTATGGAAACATGATGATGATTCATCGCTGTTTCGGTATAAATACCAGTAATTTCTTTAATTAGTACAGATCTTGTTGCTTCAATACCATACATTGCATGCATTGTTCTAATATCGTTACATATTGATCTTGATTGATCAATATATGGAATGTCCTTGATTTTTTCCATGTTAATACCATTTGTGTATATGACATACTCCTGTTCTTTTACTAAAGCACCAGTTTCTTCATCAAATGTATATACATCATCTTCGGCAATTTGTTCAATTGATTTAATTTTTTCATTTCCTTTGATATGAAATTTCTTTGCGATCAACTGAGCAAAATCAGATAGTGTTTTATCATCAATATCAGACAACTCAAATCGAATATGAATCATTGGCTTTTCGGAATTATCGTAATTTGTGGCAATACATGCATTCTGAATTTGCGAAAACAAATGTTTGTAATTCTTCTTTTTACTAATGGAATTTTCCTTCCAGAAATTTACAAATTTTGTTTTGATATCTAACATACTAATATTATATTCAAGCATCTTTTCGCGTATAATATGAATTCTAAATACCCATGGATATGTTTTGAGATCGATATCTTTTGCTCCATCTTTTGCATCAAATATCGACGTTAAATCAATATCATCCTTTGCAGAGTTAAGATTATCTGGATCATATCTCGTTTCAGATCGTGATATAATACTTAGACATGTTGTATAATTAAGATTGGATGCAATCCGTTTCACAAGTTCTTTGTTTGTACGATATTCCTTCTTGAAATATAAATACATAATTGGTGTACTAATTACTTTTCCATTTCCAAGAATTTCCTTAATTCTGGGTGGTCCAGTTAAACCAGCAATACCTGCACCAGATTTATGAAACGATGACAATGTCATTTGAGTCAATGGTTCGCCCATACTTTGTGCAGCAAGAATACCAACCATTTCGCCAGGATGAACAATTGCGATATTATACGAATCAATAATTTCTTTGACAACTCTGTCAAACTTCTTCTTGGAAAATTTATATTCAAAAATACATCTTTTGGGTGATAAATATTCGTACAATCCATATCTAATTAGAAATTTAAATTTCTTTTCGTTTTCTGATTTGACAGGTGACGTTTCATCTTTTACATAACACACCAATGATATGTTATTATGAGACAATATTTCTTCAATTTGAGACAATACATACGTTGGTTCAACAATATCACTGTCAACACTAGACATATTCATAATATCATTTATAATTCTTGGATAATTTGCTCCTTGATAAAATTCTGACATAAATATACCATATTTTAAATGAGAACGAAGTTGAATTACGCGCATATTATTTCTCATTTTCTTGAGATCTTTTACAAATTGTTTGTTTAGTTTTCCAAATGCTTTTTCGGGAAGTTCTTTTTCTGAAAACAAATGAATCTTGTCAATTTGAGCATTATCCATATGCATACTTCTGAATTTAATTCTTTTTTGTTTTACTTGATCAAGTTGATTATCTCCGTATATCAATTGCAAGATAATTCCGTCACTAGTTCTGACAGTACCATCATTTTCAACCTTGAATGATTCCATTGCTTTAATTAATCGTCTTTGCTGATAACCGGTTTCAGCGGTACCAATAGCAGTTCTAATAATACCTTCACGACCAGCTTCATGATATTGCCAAAATTCAATTGGATCAGCTCCTTCTTTAAACGAGTTGACAATATATCCTCTAGCTCTAGGAGTATCATCACCTTTACAAATATGAGGTAATGTTCTGTCATTAACTGATCTTTCTGGTCTCGCAAATTTTAAAACCAATTGTCCTTGAGATCCCATAATATTTCCAATATTATCAGGATTACCCTTGGATTTGGATATAACATGCATATGAAACATATTTCCTGTACCAGCCAACATTTTTGTAGTCATTGATGCCAAATTTGGTCTGACAACATTCAATGATGCAAATAGGTGTTTCTCAAAAGTTTCATAATCCAATAGATCAGGATTATTTTCAATTTCAGTTAACATTTTATTTGCTTCAATCATTTTTCCAAAGATTTCTTCCTTCGTTTTTTGTCTGACATCTTCGGGAGCGATAGTATCCTTATATCCAATACTAATTCCTTTATGAAAAATAACCATTTCGGCCAACCTTTGTGCATTATCAATAAATATTCTGGTCTTGGTTGGTCCATATCTATCCCAAATTGCCATGACCAAACCTTTTTCCAAAACTTGTCCAGTAATTTTACCTTGCAAAAGTTGTCCATTTATAATTTCAACAAGTTTGTTTCCATCATCATCATATTTTGTATAATTAATCATTGGTGGGATAATTTCACTGAATAAATCATATGATTTAATATCTTTTTTCTTAGGAATTGATGATGAACCTTCGATATGCATTAAAACATTCATAGCATAATGCCAATCAATTGATGTATTTTCCTCAGTCAGCATGTAAAGACCTGCTGGGGTATCTTGTTTAAATTTCATTGATGGTAATGAATATGCCGGTGTAATAATATGCTTATCAACATTTGCCAGTAAAAAGTATTCAACCATACATTGTGCATGTTGAGCAAGATATATATTCATTTCATCTCCATCAAAATCTGCACCATAAGGTTCAGTTACATTGACGTTAAGACGAAAAATAGATAGAGCTGGATTTTTAATAATTTTACTTCTATGACACATAATACCCAATTTATGTAAAGATGGTTGACGATTAAACAATACTGGATCATTATCTTGTAAATGTCTTTGAACAATATCACCTTCTCTCAAATTAATAAATTTGTTTGTGTGCTTGAGATCAATTTTTACTTTAGCAGATGAATTCCTAGGTTTAACATAATTTGCTCCAGGGTATACATAACGACCATTTCTAACATATTCTGTCAATTCAAGTATATTTTCTTTTCTTACAACAACATCAATTGTCAAAATCATTGCAACATAAAGTGGAATTCCTCCTTCACTAATACTAATCATGGGATCTGATGAAATAACAGATCTAGCACAATAATCAGTTCTCTTACCTTCAAGAGTATGTCTTAATCTACCTTCTTTACCGGATGTACGCTGAGAAATAGATTTAATTACTTTAGTTCCTTTATTATCATTGCTGTTTTTTGAACCAACGGCAAAAACATTAATATTACTTTGTAAAAAGTTAAATAGTTTTTCGGCTTTGTCATATTTTCCAGAATCAATTAATCCTTTTATCTTATCACATTGCCTTACAACATCAAGACTTTTCTTTGTTAAATCATCTTCTGCTGTATTATCTGCCAAATAATCTGCTTTTACCGACGGTCTTATCGATGGAGCACTAATAGGCCAATGATAATGCATTGTGTCGCTTGGTCTAAATACTTCGGGATCAATCAAAAACAATTCGATTGTTTGATCATCCATATTATCTAAAATCTTATAAACATCATCCGAAGTTAATGGAAAAATATCAGATTGATCCTTTTTCTTAGTATCATCATCATCTTTCACTTTGATAATATATTCCACATAAATTGTTAAAACATCAATGTCTTTATCTTTTCTTGCATTTTTATCCTTTTTTTCTTTGGAATCTTTTCTGATGTTTGGAATTTGAGCTTTACAAAATGGACAAACTTTAATAGAACCAACGACTCTTTTAATTTCATCCAATCGCGATTGTAAAGTTTGAAAGTTTGATAATTTTTTGAAAGCTGTAGATCCAGGTTCTATAGGAACCCTAGAACATTCCAAACATAAACATGCCATAATTTTTCTAATTTTGGCAATATATATTGCATTGTACATTGGTACAGGTAATGTGATATGACCCATATGACATTCGCAACCATCAGAATCTTGACCACATGTATTACAATCTCTAGATGCATTAGTTGAACCTAAAAGAGGATCGGATACTCCACCGATAGTCGGCTCGCCTTTAGTAACTGTTTCTGGAACATTGAGACCAAGATCTGATTTCCGTGCAACAGAATACCTCCGCAATTCATTGTTAGTGAACGGAGCTAATTCGATTCGCTTGATAGTAAATATATTATCTCTGTTATCGGACATCCTTATATATATTATAGAGATAATTTTAAATAGAAAATACAAATATCAATTTTTAATATTGATTGTGCATTAATATATGTTATAAAAATGGTTATATATTGTACATATCAAAATAAAAAAATAGTGTGATTAATACTATTGTTAATGACATTCACACAAATGACATAATAGTGTGATTAATGTCATGTATATCAAATAATATATGTTTAGATTTTTGCAACAGCTTTTGTTCAAATAGTTCAAAACCGTTTTCTAATAAAAAATGCATAAAATTCTTTCTTCTTTTGTATGCGAAAAAACGATTCATTATTTGTTTGTCGAAACATGCCGTATCATCATAATTATGTTCATCTAATAATGTAGATAATGCAGTATTTGAAATTATTTGTTCTAATGTTGCAACATTACTAACATTCCACTGTGATATATTTTGTAAAAATTCATGAGCATTACAAAACATACCATCCATATTAGTTACATTATCAACTTTCCAATTACCAATATCTTGGTTGAATTCATGAGCATTACAAAACATATCATCCATATTAGTTACATTATCAACCTTCCAATTACCAATATCTTGGTTGAATTCATAAGCATTACAAAACATATCATCCATATTAGTTACATTATCAACTTTCCACTTACTAATATCTTGATTGAATGTGTGAGCACTATAAAACATACCATCCATATTAGTTACATTATCAACCTTCCAATTACCAATATCTTGGTTGAATTCATAAGCACGGCAAAACATATTATTCATATTTGTAACATTACCAACTAACCATTCTTCAATAGGTCCATATATTTCTATAGCCGAATTTTGATTATTTAAATACATATATACAGCTTTTCGAAGACTATCATTATCATGTTCCATTAATAAATATGATAACAAATGATTAAAATAATAAATCAATTTTTAATTCAACTAAAATTACATAGCAAAACACATTAAAAAAATGAAATAAATATGTATAAAGACGTAAATTATACTATAACAATGGATCAAGATAATAATACTGCTATTCCTGAAATTGTTTTTAATGATAAATGGAGTGTATGGTATCATCATGAACTTAATGTATGGACAGTACAAGGATATCGAAAGATTTATGACATTAGTAACATGGAAGAATTTTGGTCCTTTTATAACAATTTGCAATATCTTGGTGGAATAAATAAGCTTCATTATTTTTTGATGCGAGAAGGCATTGCACCAGTGTATGAAGACATAAGGAATTCTAGAGGAGGAACATGGTCATCAATTGTATCATTAGATTCTGCCGAAGATAGTTATATTGATCTTGCACAACAACTTGTAGGTGAAACACTTAGTGACTGCCCATCTGACATTAATGGCATTTCTATAAATGTCAAATCTGGAGTGTCGGTAATTAAAATTTGGAACGGAGATAGAAGTCGTTCTAAAACATCCAAGTTGTGTCCTATTCTTAATCTTCAAGGGCAAACTATTTATAAGAATCATCCCAAATCTTAAATTAGATATGGAAACATGAATAAATTATTTTATTATTTTATTATTTCAATTAAGTATATTTTTTGAGATATTTGTTCGCGGTTTTACCAGCCTTTATAACTTTTCCGGGTTTAATACCGGTATTAAATGATTGAGCCAATTGACTGTACAATGAATAGTTTGATTTTAACCATTTGAAAAGACTGATACATGCCATGGGATGAGCGATCAATGATGCTCTTTTTGTAAGCATCAAAATCATAATTTCTTGTACGTATATGTAAATCATAAATTGATTAACAGTCAAATCGCTAAACTTATGAATAATAAATGTCAAAATCATTTTAACCAAAAATAGTTCGTTTAGGGAACACGTTTCAATTACAAATGGTTTTGTCATAATTGACACAGGAATTCTAAATAAATTACATGTAACAGCAAATGGTACACGTATAAATATACTAGTAAACACTGATACCAACAGGGCAAGGAATATGATATCTTCGCTTTTGAACATTAAATTAACGTACATAAAAAATAATAATTAAACATGAATAATAAAAAACGAACAATATACATTGTATATTGATGGTGAACAAATTTAATAATTATTTTATTTAATAAATGAATTTAATGAATTAATATTCATCCTCTTCTTCCTCCTCTCCTTCTTCGTACTCATATTCTTCTTCCTCATCTTCTTCATCATATTCATCCTCTTCTATAACACGCTTTGGATGATCAACTCTTTCTGTTTCGGTTTTCTTTAGAATCTTCTTCTTTTCAACGGGAACCGGTTCATCTTCTTCGTCATCAATATTAATATTCTTTGGATCTTTCTTAATATTGATAATTAACATTGTGTACCCAAAGTTCTCAACTGTGTACGTAATGATTAATGGATGATTGTTATTAAGAATAATATCAACATACTTGCAATGACTTTGTGTTTTAAACATTGCCAAAAGTTTTAATCTGTATACATTTTCAATAATAGTCCCTTCTTCGGTTTCTCTAGTCTTTACTATAGAAAATCCTTCAGTTTCTCTATTCGCATTAAATGATGCGGAACCATTTGGATCAGATAATTTAACCGTATTGGGTGTTTCAGCAGTATCTATGAAACTAATCTTGATATCTTCTGTGGTATGACTACTGTCCTTAATATATTTCTGAAAATCAGCAGTATACATTGTAATCTTGCATTCAATATTTGGTGCATGAACTCTTGGAGGTGATGGATCAAGATTTTTAAGTTTTAATGTTCTCTCGTGATGGGATTTCTTTTTTGGATTATAAAATATAAATGTCAATGAATCTAATGCATTTTTATCAATATACCAAATCAATACATCTGTATTATTAATTTGCTTAATATATGATGTAAATTGCTTTGCATCAGCACAAATACTATATTCATTTGTGGGACATCCATCTCGATCTTTTAAATCGGGATCAACATAAAATTCTTTGAATGATGTGTTGTAGATTCTTTGCTTGATTACGGAACCAGTGGTAGCATCACATGCATTGATAATAATTCCACCTGAATGAGGTTTTGCTTCCGTGGGAACAAAATCTTCATCTGTTCTAGTAAATTTCAACGGGATTTTTAGCAAGGCATCTTTCAAATTATCAAACGAACCTTTAATTTGAGCAATCTTAGATATAACACAATATACTACAACACTTTCCTTTGAAATAAACTCTGGAATAATATAACTGTCATCGTCAACATCAAGTTTCTTTTTCACTTTGGTTTTGGATCCTCGTTTTGTTTCATACTCTTCCTCATCTCCATATTCTTCGTCATATTCTTCCTCCTCTTCATATTCCTCTTCCTCTTCCTCCTCTTCCTCTTCCTCCTCTTCCTCTTCTTCCTCTTCTTCTGGTTCTTCCTCTATAATTTTCTTAGCCTTCTTGCTTCTCTTCTTAGGCGTAGCGACTTCTTCATAAGTATATTTTGTAGCAACATTCTTTGTTCTTCCCATGTTATTAAATATTTTTGTTCATTGTTTAAATATAAATGAACGTCAATTTTTATTGAATTAACAATGAAAATTTATAAAAAAATAACATACTATAGGTTTTTTATGCATTCATCTCACTTTTTTTATCTTAAATGTTATTATATTATGAATAATTATACTCTAGCAAATCCTCAAGTAATGGGCACAATGCAAACTAAATATACAGCACGTAACGATAGAGAGGCCGGACTTATGGCATTTAGAGAAATGTCTCAACACTTTTCAAACAATGTTCCATCATTTCCATTTACTCTTAAGAGAGGAGGAGATTATATTCATTACAAGGCCAGAGAAAAGGTAAATTCAACTGGTGATGTTAGATTTACGGTACGCAAAATAGACAAACCTATAAATGAAAGAGAAATGCGATCGTTTATTAAACATGCAGATTCTAATTTAGCAGGTGGATCATTCAGCTACTACGACGATGATGACTCTTCGTCATCGTCTAATAAAAAATCATATGATTATCATAGAAAACCTCTTGCGTCTTCTCCTATTACACATTGGCAATATTATCCCAAAATATATCCATACCAATACTCATATATGCCACAATTTGTACAAGGAATAAGTCCATATGTTTATTTAACATTTGATATTATTTCCTAAATATAATTAATCAAGACTCAATTTCATCATAATAATATGAAATTAATTTTCTCAAATCTCTACCTCGTTTCGATGTACATATTACCATTTCAATAAAATCGGCACGCTTATTGTCATAAAATCCAGTATCAAATATATTTTCTGGACATTCTCTATAAATAAATTCTTCGATAACTGTGCTATACATTTTACTAATTTCTTCTTGAAATTTAACCAATTTGGCTTCGGGATCGAATGCATATGTCATTGACATTGCATCGGCAAGTTGATTATTGCTACGTGATCTTCTCCAAAATGCCAATAATTTATGAAGTTGAATTGTTTTTCCTACAATTAACATTTTTGTATGTTGATTATATGCAGTAGCATCACTGCGTTCAATAGAAATATTTTTATTTGATTTAGATGCCAAACTATCCATTGCCTCAGTATATTCATCTTTGGTAAGTTTATTCATGCCTTGATTTCTACTCATTAATTAAACTTCGAATAATTCTTTAAGTTCCCAATAATAATTTATGAATAATTCGTAATTAATTTAAGAATAATTTATGATAAATTTAAGAATGATTCGAATGTTCATAAACATATTTTAAAAATCCTTTTTTAGTAGTTACAGAAACTATTGGAGTTCCATCATCCTCATAGAGTGCAAATTTAAAACAATGATCAACCAATTCTTTGAAGATATTGTTTGCTTCATACATTCTTGTTCCTTTACGTGGCTCGGGATTTTTACCATCTTTGAGTTTATGATCATTATAGTAAAAACTAGGATCATATTTACATGGATAATATTTACTGGGATCATTTACTACGCGTTCATAAAGCCAATTATTTAATTGTGCATTGGATAGTTTCTTGTCCATTGATAACTATTCATAGATTGATTTAACTTATTTTTTCATAAAATTATTCATTTTATTATCTGAACATGATGTTTCCATAATTGTTTTGGTAATACGAATTGCCAATTCTTCGTCTTTAAATATAGTAATTAAAGCTCGTAATATATTCACCTCATTAGGTTGTTTTCGTTTAGATTTTTTTGCAGATGGAGTTATATTATTCATTATTATATAATAACAAAATAATGTTAAATCAATTAACAATAACAACAAAATAATGTTAAATCAATTAACAATAACATTTGATTCATTTAACATATTTATCGTTTGACGCGCTTAACAGCCTTAGGAACTTTAGGTTTCTCCTGTTTTAATGCAATCTTTTCGTCCAATGGAACCGATTCATTAATAGCTTTTACTACCTGAATTGCCACATTTTCGTCATTAAATATAGTGATCAATGTTTGTAATATGTCATGTTCCTTTGGTTTTGGTCTAAATTCTTTTACTTCTCTTTTAATAACTTTATCGTTATGAGGAACACGTTCTCTATTACATTTTTCCATAATATCAAGAATATACTCTTCATATTGTTTCTTCTCTTCACGAAACGCTCTTGCTTCTTCAGATAATGATGCACAATGTTCATCTAATTGTAGGAAAATAGAAATCATCATTTTTAATGAATCTATTTCATTACTATCAATCATCTGACCATTTACATCTGTCTTTGCTTCTGATTTGGGAGCACTTCGCTTCTTTGAATAATATTCACTTATCTTTGAACTTTTCTTAGAAACAGAATGCTTGGTCTTGACATAAAATGGTAAAATTATTTCTTTCTTTTTCTTTGTTTTAGTTGTTGGAGTATTTGTTCGATTGAGTTCAAAATTTTCATCATGCACTTGTTCTTCGAGAATTTTGTCAAGATCGGCTGTCTTACTTCTAGAACTCACCAAAGATGATGACCTTCTAGCAGATGATTTTGACACTCTTTCTTCTCTAGTTAATCCATCTGGAACAAATTTAATTTTCTTAATTTTTGTGACTTTAATTGGTTTTGAATTATTTAATTTATTGATTTTATCTGTCAATTTATCAAATTTATCAACATTGTCATTGAATTTTGAACTTGCTCGACTTTTTGATATTTTACCAAAATCAATTTTACTGGCTGTTTCTTGCAATTCTTCTAATGATATACTTGGGATTTCTTCTTCCTCATCAATTACGTCATCTTCTTCCTCACCAATTACGTTATCTTCTTCCTCATCAATTACGTCATCTTCTCCTTCATCATTAATTTCATCCTCATCATATTCCTCTTCATATTCTTGATTATCAAAATTGATATTTTCGTCACATTCAATCATTAATATAACAATAAAAAAGTTTTTTTGTTTCTTGAACATACGTAAAGTAAATTATTTACACAGAACATGGGTTCAATTTACACAGAACATAAGCCCAAACTTTGGTCAGGATCACGACTAGATTGATTCCATGGGCAGACGTTAATTTTTGGTACAGGAATAGGGCCTCTTGGGTCAGTAGTCATTCCCTTTCTGTAATTTCCAATAGTATCCATTCCAATTCTAAATGTGGCATCAGCAAGAAGATTCGCATCCTCTACCTTAACTCCTACATTAGGAGTATCAAACCAATCTTTCTTTTCTTTAGGAAGAAGATCACCAGAAGTCAATTTATTAGTCTGATGAATAACACCCAATTCTTTTTCTTCGGCTGCGTCAAGATTTACACCAAGAGTATATCCAGTGTCGTAATTATCACCAGGCATTGAATCATTAATTCCTTCAATTTTAGAAGAACTCTTCGAACCGCGAAGATCATCGGCATAATAATCGGCAAGAGTTTTATCAGTTGATCCAGTATCCTGCAACACTCTGGGCGCAACAGGTGCGACAGATACTGGTGCTGGCGCTTCAAATAAACTATCATCAATTTCTGATGCATCAGTTATAAAATCGTTTTCATCGACTTCATTCACATCAAGGGTTTCTTTTCTTGGAACAAGATAAATTATCGCTAATACAACAATAATTGCAATGCAACCTAAAAATATTTCACTATCAACCAAATTGGAAATGTTCATTATATAATTTCTTTAGAAAAAAATAATTCGATTTATATGATATTTTAACATTCAAAAATTAATAATGTTTGTTAAATATAATGAATAATAATGATTTTAACATGTTGTTAGCGAACAAAGATACGAATAAACTCACCGAATATCGAACCAAGTTGGGTCAAACACTTATTCATGTTATATGCAAATCAGGTGATGACAAATGCATGATGGCTGTTTTAGAAAGACTTCGTAAAGAATTAAATGAACCATTACTAAAAAAAATTCTCAATTTACGAGATAATAATGGAAATACGGCAATGCATGTAGCAGTAGATAATGACAACAATATTTTGGCATCAATGTTAGAATTATATGGAGCAGATCCATCAATTCCAAATAACAAACATGAATCTATAACAGAAACAAGCGATAGTGCAATTGATATCAACAGTGATGCATTTGTCAGCATAAAAGATACAAAATCGGTTCATTGTGGTAATGAAGCGGAAATTAAAAAATTATTCAACAACATTACAAAGGCAACTGATAGTGATACACCGACAATTTGTAATAAAATGAAAACATTTTCAAATGTTGCTACAGATGATATAGTATTAAGTAACAAATCGGGTATGAAAGGGGGTGGTGGAGGTATTACGGATGCATATATTGAATCGTTCCAGTCCAGAATTGTTGAATGTAATGATATGATGGGTGGGGCCAAAATAGTAGCAAAGAAACCGGCTAAGAAAGCTGCAACAAAGAAAGCACCTGCTAAAGCTACAACAAAGAAAGCACCGGCTAAAGCTGTGACAAAGAAAGCTACAACAAAGAAAGCACCTGCAAAGAAAGTAATAGACACAGATATTATGTCTGATACATCAACTGATTCAAAACCACAATCAACATCGGAAATTCATACACAAGTTGTACAAATGATTCGTGATTTAGGTTATGATGAATCTGAATCTAATATTATTAAAGCTGGATTATACAATTATACTAAAGAATTGCATCCGGAGTTGGGAGGCAAAGATAGAGCATTGAAAATGAAATCATATACCAAAAAGAAATATATCGGTATGATTGATGTTCAAGCAATAAAACATGCAATTCAGGTTCATAAAGCAAATAAACCAGCTCGAGTACCAAAAGACAAAACAATGTACAGTTCGGATGTTGGAACCGATTTAGATATGGATATTAAATCTGATACAAGTATTATGTCAGATACAAATTCCATAATAGGTTCTGATACAAGTATTTTTAATTAATTAACATTTTAACAATAAACCAAATGTTTTTGTTTTTCGATGTAACCATACACTATCTATGATTATATCCACTGAATATAACGATTCTTTCTCATATTCATAATCAAAAGAATTTGTTGTTCTTAATAATGACCCAAAACGAGAATTTTTTCTTAGGGAAGATTTCCATTTCCATTCGGAATCAATTGAATATTGTTCTACCATGTAATTAAAAAAAGATTGCTCAATGTCTTGAAACAATTTAAAATTTTCATCATTCAAAATCCAATTGTTATATATTAAATGATTATTGTGTTCATTTCCAAAGGGACATTCTAAATCTAAACTAACAACAACTTTTTTTAATAAATCTGTAAATATTTTAATATGTTTGCCAATCATCACAAATTGAATTTTATCAAAATCCATTAAAATCTAACGAGAATAAATTAAAAATCTTTCCAACGCTTCAGAAACTTTATTTCCACCAGCAAATGTTTTTGTTTCCTTACCATCATCAACAATTAATGTTGGATATCCCTGTATAGATTGAGTATATTCTTTATATTTATTTTCACTTTCTTCTACCATTTCAAATTTAACATTAGGAATAGGTTGATTTTTCACAAGTTCTATGAACTTTGGTTTAATCAGTTTACAATGAGAACACCAATGTGCATAACAAAATAAAACTAACGTGCCGTCAAAATGTTCAGTATTTATTTTGACTTGTTTTTTTTCTGTGGTACGAGACATAACAAGTATCAATATAATAGTGATTATAGTACTAATTAATAATAATTTTCCATGATATGTGGTAGCCATATTATAATACATAAATATAAAAATACAACAATTATGCGCTAAAAATTTTGGTCCATTTTTTCAATATTTATATGAGTATGCAATATAATGCCTGTGTGGAAAGATATCAAATCACAAGTAATAAATAGCATCAAAGAAGAAATATATTCTCAAAAGAATTGGGATTCATTCAAACAATATTTTACAGATGAAACAATTGATGAATATATAATAATTCCATTACTAACAAAATTAAATATTCATCTTAAAAAATATGTTATTGTTTTTGCAGCGATCCACATTTTGTTAATAACATTAATTTTATTCAACATATTCATATGTTTGTACAGAAAAAGATAATCAATTCAAAAAAAGAATTTCTGAGTTCATTGTATTATGACTTGTAATATACATGTTGAAAAATTGAGTGAATTTTTAGCCGGTTTACCAATATATTATTTTATAGTTCCATTTATTATTCATTTTATGTTTACTGATATGTTAGCAAAAAGTGCAAAATTAATTGAACATCATCCCCCATTGCATGATATCATTATGTCCAATTTCCCCGATTGGTCAAAATATAGCAATGTAGTTAATATTTTGTTGGGATTTATATTTTCTTTTTTGTTGGTGTTTTGGTTTCAAACCGGGAATACTGAAATATTAAAAAGTTTTTTCAAATATTTTGCAATAGTTATATTGATAAGATCGATCACAACACAAGTAACATTGATACCATCACAATCCATATGCACTCCTCCAAACGGAATACAGAAATATATTAACGGTCATTGTATAGATAAAATTTTTAGTGGACACACATCTCTATCGTTGATATTAGTAATATTATATTCAAAATATGGTGTTGTAAATAAACCATGTTTGTATGGTTTAATTGCTATACAAATATTGACGGCATTTATGTCAATAGTAACCAAAAGTCATTATACAATTGATATTATATTAGCATATATAATTACCTTCGGAGTATGTTGCTTATTTGATTTATAATTTCTTTTTTGTAATATATTAGACAAACTATTATTAATAACAATAATAAAATTTCTCCTTTGAAGTATGGTCCATATTCATACATACTTCGATAATATCTACTCAATTTATTCTTTACACCAAAAGCGGCGCCACATGGATATGATACAAATATTGAATTTTGTTTTGTGTTTTTATCACTTGAATTTACAAAAATAATATTGTTTGAATCAATTTTGATATCCAGCTTCTTACAAACAACATTTAATCCATGTTGATCATCTATTGTATTTATTTCTAAAATTTGTTCACACATATTTCTTATTGCTGATGCATATCCCATATACATACCGGAATTTGCAGTATGATTGTCTGAACAAACACCAAACACTTTTCTAGTAACATAATTTCCATATAATGCAAGATCTTTTGACACAACAATTTGAGAATTAAATTTTAAAAAAAGTTGTTCAATATTTTTTGGATCTTTGTTAATAAGAGTATCAAAACCATCCAAAAACACAAGTATATCATTATCATTCAATTCATATGTGTACTGTTTTATTGCTTTAATTTTATCCATAAAATTGATCCATTTAGTTTTCCATCCTAATACTTTGATTGGTATATTGAATTTATTGTTTTTTAACTGTTCAAAAAACCCAAAACTGTGTGTTGCATATGTTACATAATGAATTCTCATTGTATTGTAATTATACATCATATAAATTAATTATTTGGCTATTTATTTTTTCATGCTTTTAAATGATTATTCTAGTTTCAAATTATTATAATTTTTATTGTGTAACCTATTAATGGATAAAATCATAGAACTTTTACTATACACAACATTTGTTTTTGCTATTTTAACACGATTTCGACTGATATTTAATAATCATCATATTGCATTATTATTGTCACTATTTTTGTACAATTTATTGTTTGAATTGTTTATGGGTATATATGACAAAACTGCTATAAAACTTAATTTGATATTACATTCTACGAGTCAGGCATTAACCAGTGTTGCTATTTTTGTTGCTATTTACGAACTATTGACACAAGTACCAGAAATGTCTGAAACGATTAGAATGTTTTTAATTTCTATAGTTATAGGTCTAATAACAAAAGGAATCAATAAATTTTATAATTTTTCTCGGATCTAAATGTAAATGTATCTCAAAATAATTCAATATTTTGCAGTAGTTCTTGCTTTAGCGTTCATATATCATAATAATCCCTGTTTTAGTGGAAAGAATGAATTTATGTTTATTGCGTTGGGTTTATTGATATACCATTTTTTCACAAATATTTGTTCAAAAGAACATTATGATGCATATGATGATGGAGAATGCGATTCCGAATTGGATGAAGATGGAGTATCTCGTAAAAAATGTTCCGGAACACGACATAAATCATTAAAAATATCAAAGTTGTCAAAACTAGAAATATTAAATCATGTAAATAATATTATCAAAACCATTGGTAATGAAAAAGGATTGAATGCAATTGTAAATGCAATTAATATGGAAACTAATTCACAAAAGAAAAAAGAATTAATGGTGTTATTTGAAATGACTGTTGCTAATCCTAAATCTACAACAAAATTGGTATCAAAATCACCACAACAAGCATTAAAAAAGGCTTTATTATCAACTAAAAATCCAGAATATGTGACCGATTCTGACGATTCTGATAATTCTGATGATGATTCGGATAATTCTGATGATGATTCCGATTCAAACAATTCTGATTCGGATGATTCAAATATCAATACACCAATGCCCGAACCAATTCGTAAAAAATTCGTAAAAAATTCAGCACAAAGAATAGAAAAGAAGAAGGATCTAAAAAAGAATAAAATTATTGCAAAGGCAAAATCTGATTTAATTAAATTAAATCTTAAGAAGGAACAGGTTATGGTAGATAAAGTTAATAAATCTGATGATACACAAATGAATAAAGTCATGGAAAAACTTGCTCAGCTTGAAGCAACAATGCAAAAGAAAAATACAAATGCTATTCCAGAATTTCTTTCAAAGATGATGGCACAAAATAAATATATTGATAGAAATGGACTTATTAGAAATGCGATGAATGGTGATATGAAATACAGTCAACTTGATCCCTCACAACATCAAGCACCAATTCATCCAGCAGAAGATGACAAATGGGATTATGCTGGATATTCTATATTACCCCCTCATGTATGGAGACCTAGAGCACAATCTGATGCTCGTGATCAATTTCAAGAAGGCAATTGTCCCGTTTGTCCAATGATGACTTCTGGGAATACAACAGATTTAGCAGAATGGGACAATTCGCGATATGTTATTGGTAGTGATGATATTAATATTGATTACATTAAAGAACTCAATAGAAGAAAAATCTAAAAATAAATTTATTTACACTTATACATATTTTTAATGTATACGTTTCGTATCCAATTGTTTTAAACTATTAATATAACGTTGTTTATCGTATAGAAATGGATTGTGATAAATTTCATGCCAATTCCAATCAATATCAAGATTATCAATAATATATTGCATAGTTAAATTTGGATTATCACTTACATATTCATATTCCCAATTTAATTCAGGATGATCAATAATATTTTGTAATGTTATGCTGGGACTTGCACTCACATATGACATATCCATAACACCCGGTATTGCCAAAATAGTATTTATTGTCATGCCTATGTTAGATTGTTCAAAATAATAATTCCATGGTTCAGTTTTAATAATATCTTTTTCATCTATTGGGGAATATTTTTTTAAAAATACATTGCGCATTTTATTCCAATGTTTTTCATATAGTTCTGTACTCATTAATATATTTATTAATTTGTATTAAAGTATTAATTATGTCATTTTTTTATTAAAAAATTATAAATATAATATCTTCCTTTATTAGTTGATGACATACAATGTAAATGACGAATACGAAGAGTTAAATTTGTATGACGATTATAACGAATATAGTGAGTATGAAGAGGATGATGGATCATATGATGAAATAGAACATTTTAAATTCAAAAAAATTGGAAGGAGATTTAAAAAAATTAGCAGACGTGCTAGAAAAGGCATTAAGAAAACCACTAAAACTGTTAATAAAGGTATTAAAAAAGGTGTTAAGGGTGTTAAAAAAGGAATTGGTGGAGGAATTGGTGGAATTTTAAAAGGTATTAGAATAATTTTAAAACTTGTTAAAAAAATTGTTCCATTTTTTGGAAAGTTTTTGCCATTATTTACCAAATTGTTCCCATGGATGTTAAAGGGTGTTAAATCAATTCCTAAATTTGTTAAAAGTTGGGCTAAAATTGGTAAATTTATAACAAATCCAAAAAAAGCTATTGCTGCGTTACTAACATTTACTGTACCGGTAGTAGGTCAGCTTGTAGCTAGAGGAATGTTGTACAATGGTTCGTTGCATTTGCCATGGTTATTATTATTTGCAACGCCTCCAGTGACACTCGTTCCTATGTTAGCAATGATGTTAGGATATATTAAACCATTGAGAGGAGGACCCCCATGGGATACGGTTGTTTGGTTGCCTATTGCTGGTCTTACTATTGGATCTTTGTTATCAGATAACAATAAAGTAATGAATGTTTTCAAAATTATACTTGGTGTAGGATCATTCTACCTAGCTTATCAATATAAAAGCAAAAAGGTGTGTGGAGACAAAGATACAAAAAGTAAAGTTGCTCTAGATGCCATGAATAGTTATATGATTGTAATTATATTGGGTTTAGTAATGCCATATATTCCATATATAGGAACATTCTTTACTATGATCCAAGCAGTACTACCCAAAAGTGATCTGTTCTTACAAGCATTTGCTGTGTTATTAGTTTATTCGGGAACAAATATTTTTAATGGTTCGTTCAAAGCTTTGTGCAAATTACATGTTAAAAATGATGCATTATATGGCATATTATTAAGTGCTATTGCATTGACATTTATGGTATCGTTTTCTCCAGGAAGTGTTGCGTCACAAATGTCGAGAATGAGATAATAAAATATTAATAAAAATAATTTGTCTATCACAAAAAAATCTATACCGATTATATATGGACTTTGGTGATAATAATAAATTAAATGTTGAAACAATTCGCAAACTATCAGAAGCATTACCCAAAGATGCTGGAATATTTGCATATATTATTGCAAATATTTGGTTAATTGTACCATTTGTAACAATTTTAATATTTACATTGATGACCAATTATTTAAAAGGCAAAATGATTCATTATATGCAACTGTTATATGGAGTGTTAACAATTGCTATTAGTTTTTATTTTGTTGATAAAAATGCTCATCAATCAAAAAGTGATGCTATTTTGTCAGCCACACATAATGCATTATTATTGTTTGGAATAATTACACTCGCAATTCAATTTAATCCATGCCAAAAATGTATCCCTGTACAAGCATTAAATATACTACATTTTGCTTTAATGGTGGCTGGATTTAATGTTTTGTCAATAATATCAAATAAAAATAGTTCATCTCAAAGCAGTATAATTACAATATTAGGATTAATATTTATGCAATTCTTGAGAATTTACTTAACTGTATAATAATAAAGTTCAAATCCAATTATTTAATATCATAATAAAGATTATTATGTTTGGAAATAACAAGTATCTCGTGTCTTTCGTTATTATTATAGCACTAGTACTATTTTCATTTATGGTATATAAAATCATTAAGTTCAACGAAACAATTAAAGATATTAATGCAGAAAAAGCATCTTTAGAAAAAACAATTGCTTCTCGAGATTTTACAATTAAACAATTTAAAACAAAGCAAACAAAAAATCAAGATGATGATGGAGATTATTGCAAGGGTACAGCACCAATTGAAGTTTTTGACAATAAAGCTAGTGAAATGAATCCTGTATGCAAACCAAAAGCTGTACAAAAACATCCAACACATACTAGTGATGGTCGAAAAATATTATTGCGAAAAGGCGCCACACCTATTAAAATAGGACCATTACCAGATCAAAGTGACCTGCATACCCCAAGCATTACTGCGAAAACTCAATGTATTATTGATGCTGTGACTGGTATAGCTACTCAACAACAAAAATCTCCCATAATGAATTTATCTGACGAGCAAGTTATCGAATGCGCAAGTTCTGATGGACTTATGAACGAAATTGATGAAGAATCTAGTTCTACTGCATCAATTATAGATAATATTATAGGAAATACGAATTTTGATGATATTATTGAAGATGGAGATGGAAATGATTTATCTGATGCAATGTATATTGTTAAAGAAGACAATCGTGACGAGGATGAGGAAGATGATGAGGAGGATGAGGAAGATGATGAGGAGGATGAGGAAGATGAAGGGGAAGATGAAGGTGTGGAATATGAATATTATGATGATGAAGGTAATTTACTTGAAAACAATGGCGAAGAATATGAATATTATGATGAAGAGGATGTTGAAGATAATGAAGAGGAAGAAAATGAAGAGAATGAAGAAGAAGAGAATGAAGATGAAGATAATGAAGATGAGGAAGATAATAAAGAAGAGGATGATGAAGATAATGATGAAGACATCAAAGCTATGATTGAAGCCAATATTGATGAAGACGAAGATGAGGATGATGAAATTTTTGTTGATGAAGAATTTGAATCAGAAGATGACACTGATGACGAAAGACGTCTTCAAATGGAAGCAATGACTCATGCTGAAGTTAAACGTATTGCTAAGGAATTAAAAATTCGATTGACTGCTGCAGGTAAACATTTATCGAAGTCAATGCTTATTGACAAGATTTTACTTGTATAAATACACAAATAAATTAATAACATATTAAATTTCTTTTCTTTCCTGTTTTTATATGGATAACAAGTTTGGTCAATGTTGCAAATGTCCCGCTAGAGTTGACTCAATGAGACAATTTACAGAATATAGAAATACAAATGATGTGGTTAGTTCTGATATGAAACGTCTAGGATTTACTTCAATTGATGAGTATAATGATCATATTGAAAAAAATGGCGTCAAATTAATCAAAGAAAACATGAAATGGCAAGAGAGAAATCATAAATGCCAATCAAATGGTCAAAATACATTCAATATTGATTCATCTGATTACCATAAACGATTTGATGAAATGATTCGAAGTGTAGTACAAGAACCAATTGTACCAGTTGATAGTGGTGTCATGACCGGTGTTTTATCTACCGCATCAAGATCAAATTATTGTGCAAAGTCAATCAATTCTGATAGACCGTTATTTAAAATGGCAAAGCCATAATTTTAAAATAACAAAGTCATAATTTTAAAATAACAAAGCAATAATATTATTCATTTTGACTTTGTTTTATGTCATTCAATTCTGACGAAACTTGATCAAGTTTTTGAGATAATTTATTTACATTTGTATTTAATTCTTTAATACAATTTATTAATATTGGAACTAATTCTTCATAATTTACTCCTAATATTCCAGATTCTTTTTTATGTACTGCATGTGGAAATACTGCATCAATTTCTTGTGCAATAATACCATAATGGGTTGTTACTTGATCAATATAATTAAATTCATATCCTGATATATCAGATATTCTTGTTAATGAATCATTTATTGGCAATATATTTTCCTTTAATCTTATATCGGATGTTGTTACCCAACCAGATCCTCCATCAGTTAATGTTGTAGTAGTGCTGCCGTTTATAATATTAAAATCATTTCCAACATGCTCGCATATTACACCAGATATATCCAAAATACCAGACATCGAAATATCGTTTACAGTTGTATTACCACATATATCAAGATTATTTGATAGACTTAAATTTGTTCCTGATATGTCAGTAAGGATCATATCACCTTTAACATCAAGATTATTTGAAAGACTTAAATTTGTTCCTGATATGTCAGTTAACCTTACATTACCTAAAACATCAAGATTATTTGATAGACTTAAATTTGTTCCTGATATGTCAGTTAACCTTGCATTACCTAAAACATCCAATCCATTCGAAAGACTTAAATTTGTTCCTGA
>Ga0257127_1000106_pt1 | contig 82580 bp, 68 predicted proteins | sample SI060_135mmetaG_FD_190152 | JGI IMG/M metagenome (GOLD analysis project Ga0257127, IMG submission 190152) | Marine microbial communities from Saanich Inlet, British Columbia, Canada - SI060_135m | ecosystem: Environmental > Aquatic > Marine > Inlet | place: Canada: British Columbia | collected... | reverse complement strand
ATTACCTAAAACATCCAATCCATTCGAAAGACTTAAATTCGTTCCCGATATGTCAATTAATCTTACATTACCTAAAACATCCAATCCATTCGAAAGACTTAAATTCGTTCCTGATATGTCAGTTAACCTTACATTACCTAAAACATCAAGATTATTTGATAGACTTAAATTTGTTCCTGATATGTCAGTTAACCTTGCATTACCTAAAACATCCAATCCATTCGAAAGACTTAAATTCGTTCCTGATATGTCAGTTAACACTGCATCACCTTTAACATCAAGATTATTTGATAGACTTAAATTCGTTCCCGATATGTCAATGAGAATTGTATTACCATTAACATCCAATCCGTCTGAAAGACTTAAATTCGTTCCTGATATGTCAGTTAACCTTACATTACCTAAAACATCCAATCCATCTGAAAGACTTAAATTCGTTCCTGATATGTCAATGAGAAGTGTATTACCTAAAACATCCAATCCATCTGAAAGACTTAAATTCGTTCCCGATATGTCAATGAGAAGTGTATTACCTAAAACATCCAATCCATTCGAAAGACTTAAATTTGTTCCCGATATGTCAATGAGAAGTGTATTACCTAAAACATCCAATCCATCTGAAAGACTTAAATTCGTTCCTGATATGTCAGTTAACCTTACATTACCTAAAACATCCAATCCATCTGAAAGGCTTAAATTCGTTCCTGATATGTCAGTTAACCTTACATTACCTAAAACATCCAATCCATCTGAAAGACTTAAATTTGTTCCTGATATATCAGTTAATTTTACATTTCCATTAACATCAAAAGAACCCAATAGACTTAAATTCGTTCCTGATATATCAACCAACACTGTATTCCCATAAACATTCAAATCGTTTGATAATATTAAATTTGCCCCTGATATATCAGTAAGATTGCTATTACCAGAAACATCTAAAAAACCAGACAAATTTCCATTCATAGCATTAAAAACTGTCATAATTGTATTTCCATTTACATTCAATGAATCAACTAAACTTAAATTTGTTCCTGATATGTCAATTAATGTTGTATCACCTGTAACATTTAATGTTCCTGATATATTTGTATTATTGTTTACATTCAGAAATCCCGATAAACTTAAATTCGTCCCTGATATATCAGTAAAAGTACTGTCACCTATAACATTCAGAAATCCCGATAAACTCGCATTAGATAATGTTGAGTTACCGACTACATTCAATGTTCCCGAAATAACAGCATTTAATGCAACACTTAATGAACTGTATAATGTAGCATTACCACCAACAGTAATAGATCCATCCCTAATATCAATGACAAAATTATTACTATCACTTACATTAATTCCCATTACTATATCATGATCACTATTAATATCGTCAAGTTCAATAAGATGTGGAGTTTTGAAAAATGTTTTAATAACAGTACTTGTACTAATAATGTCATCCCGATCATAGTATTGTAACAAAATACTATTAGCTTTTACACGAGAACAATGAATATCTGCCAAATATGTTGATAAGTTTAAACTATTAAGTGTTGTAATAAATAATTCTGTATCAATCATATTTTCTATATCACCATTGTTACTTTTTTTTAAAAATAAAAATTCTGTATATACATTAACAATATCATCCGTATTATTAATGAAACCCATGAAACCCATTTCTAATGGTCCAGTTTGTTTATATGGAAAAACCATTCCAATTTGTTGCCGTTTATACATGGAAGTTGTGTTTAAATTAAAACCGGAACGTACCGGATCTTCATTTAATACAAGCAAATTGCTTGAAACAGTTAAATCTTGAAAAATTGCATCGTCGGCTATAGCAACTTTTGCATCAATATTATCAAAATCACCGGTTTCATTTAACGTAATTATTTCTGGAACTAATTCTGTACTGTCTATTACAGTTGACGAAGTATTATTTATAATTGTTGTCGATGTTGTACCATTTCCAGATGATGTAGCAGTCATTATAGGATCAATTGAATATAGTTTACGTGACATTAAGTTTAATACTCAAAAAAATTTATCCAATGTAAATATAAATGAGTGTCACAAAAAAGCCTTTTAAAAAGACATTTAGTGATTATGTTGCACCCAAGGGACAGGGTAATGATGAGTCATTGGGACAAATATTTTCATTAGTTTCGCAAGGAAACTTTGGGACAGTATATGATGTAATTCGCGGAAAAAGTGTAAATATTAATGGTCAATATGACGGTAAGGTGTTAATTAATACAATTATTCGAGTAAATCCAGAACAAATTTCTGAAGAAAGAAAAATAGAATTGATTGAATATTTAATAACATATAATCAAATGTATGTCAATGCATATGATGACGATGATGGCATGGCACCTATGCATTGTGCTGTTCAACACGATCTTATAAAAATTCTTAAATATTTGATCAGTAAATCAGCAAATATCAATGCAAAAAATATGTCTAATATGACACCATTACATTATGCTACATTGATTAATCTTAGAGCTTGTCCCAAAGAAAATGCACCTAGAGCATTAGTTCAAAGAGAACCGGTTTCAAATATTAAAATGACGGATATTACCGACCAATTGATTAAATTGTTTATTGATGGCGTAGGTGCAAATCCAGATGAACCTGTAAATTCCACAAATTTAGCAGTCAACAATATAACAGATGGAACGACAGAGAGTGAATTAATTAACAAATTTGCCCAGGATTTAATGAAATTAAAAGATATGTATTTGATGTTTATTGAATCGTATTCTCAAACATATATTACAAAAGAGCTTATTGTCTCATTAATGGGTAGTCAACAACTATCAAAACAGGAATTAATAATTAAATTATCAAATTACATGGAACAAAATTTAAACAATATTGAATTTCCTGCTAAAATTATCAACACAGATGATGTTGAAATGGATATTAATTGTAAAATTAATCCCGAGCAAAGATATCGTGAATATTTTACCGAAAATTTACAAAAATTTCATGAAACAATAATTACAAATGTTAACAAAGAATTGGAAAAAAAGTTAGAAAACTATGAAAAAGAAATGATTCGTCACATTGATAATACGTTACCGGATGTTATAAAGATGTTTAAAAAATACAATTTTGTATTAAATAATGACAAATTGATACTTTTGATGAAAAATGTATATGCTAATCCACGAGGCGCTCCCACTTATTCACAAATTATGTTACCACATATGCTGAATGAATTAATAACTCCATTGACCGGCAAAGATGGGGAACATATGGAAATGAATTATGTTATGATAGCATTACCTAATGCAAAATTTATTGACAAAAATATTTCTAGCAATGATGACAAAGATGAAATTATTAATGCATATAGTTTTCCAACTAGACATGATAATTCACGAGATCCTAAATTAAAATTTATAATTGAAACATTCGAACAAGTGTTGCATTATTATAATTATGACAAAATTGACTTTTTGAAAAAAATTCTCCATCTTATGCCACAAGATATATCATATATTAATATCATTGTTGGCGAATATATGAACGAAATAAATAATAACAATTCTGATGCAATGCCAACTGACATACCGAGACCCAGACAGATTTCAAAGAAAGATTTAACAGGTGATGATGCATTAAAAAATTTAAAAACGGCAATAGCTCATAAAGAATCACAATCAGACGATGTACAAAAACTTATCACAAATATTGAAGGAACTATTTTGCAAAGATCATTTGCCATTGCACGTCTTAAAACCAGGGGAATAACAAAAGTTTTGTCTATTTTGGAATCAAAAGAAAATGATATTCTTGGAGGAATAATGACAGCTGTAGAATTATATACATATACAAAAGACTATCCATTATTTATCAAAGATTTCAATTTCTCTGGAACTCAAATGATGGAAGGTGAAAATATAGATAATTATATTGCTAGACGAATCGGACATATTGAGAAAATCAATGTTGATCAATATATTACAAACCCAAATCCAATTAATATATATTTTGAATCAATGAAAAATCAAGTGGCAGTTTCACCTATTATTCGTGCAATTGAACATGTTTATAATCATTTATATATGAATATTAAACATAGCGGACAAATTGATGCACAAGCATTAATTGATTATAATAAGATTGATAATGATTTTGAAAATAATTATAAATCAATGCCAGAAAAAGAAATTGTCCCAGACATAATTAGTACATTTATGTCATTTATGCTTACAATGTATACGAGATATTTTATTGCGTATCATGGGTATGCGCGTGTTGGGGGCGCGGACGTTAAGACCAACAATCCCAGAAACGTTGCTTCCAATGCCACAACATCATCTGAAAAAATTATTACATTATTATGTAATAGCGTTATTAATATGTTGGGTGTACAAGGTGTACGAGATTTGGATCATCATATTCGAAAATTATCATCTGTCCAACATTATATCAGATATTTTGATACTTTATTTGCAGAAACATCAGTTGATATAAATAATAAATATACGTTTTATAATAATATTCATAATGGTGATCCTGCTGGTGTATTGGATTTAATTATACCAGCAGGAGCAGATATTACGCAGGGAAGAATAATAATATCTAATAAACCAATGTATATTAATGCAGTATTTTTAAAGTCTGCATTATCAATGTTAAATGTAAAATATCCAAAAATCCCAGAAGAAAATATGATACATGTAATACAAAGATTTTGTGGACGTATTTTTGATATAGGAATTTATACTATGTATGATGAAATATTAAATAAAAATCATGTAACTACATACGACAATGTAGATAAATATGCATTAAAAATATTTACTCCAATAAATAATATTACAAGTAAATTACAACATCTAGACATGTCTGTATTTAATGCACCATTTAATACTGATGATGATCCAATATATATACAAGGTTTCCATAACATGAGTCCTGTAATAGTTCCACTTGGCGTTGATGATGTTGATTACATTATTACAAATTATAGCAAAATTAATCAATTGGCACAAAATGATATTAAATTTAGTGTTCCGCATGATAAACCATTTAATATATTATTGAATATTGCGATTATTATTAAAAATGCAATTACACAATCATCAACTAATTTAATGACCAGTGATGAAGTAGAATTATATAAAAATAGATATAAGTTGTATCATAAAACTATTTTATTTATTGAATTATATAGAATTATGTTTATTGATAATGGTGTGATACATGTTGACTATTTTATAATAATAACTAAATTGTTAAAAGAAATTCAAGGAATGAATATTAACAATTTACAATTATTGATAAGTCCTGAAATAATCAATACTATCCGGCAATCATGTAATATAATTATTGATGAAAAGAAAGCGAAAATTGATGTACTCAAGGATCATATCGATGAAACATACAAACAATACAAAAATTATGAATCAGATTTTGTTCAGTTGAATGGTGTTACACGCAGTTTGAAAAAAGTATATGATGCGAACAAAATATCAGAAGAATTAGGCGAACTACAAACTTTTTCTCGTTTAAATCCTGGACCCAACCATTTTATAAGACTTGATAAAACAGTTGATGGTCACAATATTACGTATTTACCGAATAAATTATTTAAAATTGGAACATTGACATTGCCAAAGTATTTTAAGGATATTGAACAAATGTCAATTCCTAATGAATTTGGATCAACAAACAATGAAATAATAGATTTTGATGTAAGAAAAATAATCCCATTAACATATAAAAATGCATATGCATCTTGGAAAAAACAATTTGGTCAACAAATGTTAGCAATTAATCCCGATGGTACAATAAGAGAAAGTGATATTGTTTCTTGGGACAATGATTTACACAAAATGTTTGGAGAAAATAAACAAAAAATATATGATGAAATAAAAAAAACCAAGAACGTTCTAGATGATAACACAAATCATAATGACACATTGGATAATATTACAACATTAAAGAATCAATTTGCAAATAAATATAATGCATATCAAATACTGTTACAACGTATTGCTAGAAGTTTGGGTATTGACGGCGCGAAACTTAAATTACTTGATTTTACAACCATTGTAAATATTGATAATACCGATGATATTGATATAAATAAATTAATAACCATAAACAATATTTTTAAAGGAATATACAAAGAACAAAACAAAATAAATAACATTACCATTAATAATATAAATGACGATCGATTAGCAATTATTAAAGACGAATTGCAACATCTCACGCGTGTAAAAACAATAGACATTATATTTAATCGCATTGATACTACTTTTCCTGCAAATAAATTAATGGTTAATGAAAAAAATAACATTGCTACAATAATACAACCAATAATTGATGACAAAATAATATTTAATTTATTGAAAGATGCTAAAATAAATAATGCTAATAAATTACTTATATTAAATGATGTGAAAAATGTACATGACGAATCCAAGATACTGGATGAATCATTAGATGAATACAAAGATATTAATAATATATTTGACATTCATGATATATTTAATAAAATAGAGCTAGTACTAATATATCACGAATGCATTAATGACTTAAAATCAAAGTATGATACTGCTCGTGTAAATTATAATGCTGACAACAATTTAGGCAACAAAAATAAAGTAATATTGGCAAATAAAAATTTATACGCGGCATATAAAATAAACAGTACTGATAAATTTATTGAATATATAATAAATGAATATAACAAATTATGTGACGCCAAGATCATTGATACACATGACTTAATTGAAACAATGACATATAATACACATAAAATTGTAATTAGAGAAACAATGATGTGTAATTTTAATAATAATACATATACTAATGCAGTAGTAGAAGATTTAGAATTAACAAAATATGTAAAAGGTAAAGATTTGTATATTGCTTACACTGATGTATTAAAAGATAAAGATATCACCACAATTGTCAGAAATTATTATGAAAAAAATATTAAACAATACCAAGTATTGGACGTTATTCTCAATAAAATAACTGTCCCGGGATTACCCGAACAAAAACAATTGTTGATAACAAATCATATGCAAGCAATTTATGAACAATTTACTGTCGAATATATGAGAGCATTTATGAAACACGTGATACATGAATATGCGACAAATCATATTACTGGTAATAATAATGCAACAAATTTAAAACAATTTAATTTACAAGTATCCGACTTGGCTGTAAATATTTCAACAATAGATTCTGATTTGAAATCATATATTACAGGACAACCAGGAGCACAGATGCCTTCTGAAAAATTGGATGTAAAAATTGTTGAGGATGCGAATTTTGATATATATGCATCAGAAACAAATGTCGTTGGCACAAATAAAGTTCATAGATTCTATTCATATGATTATTTCAGCAAACAAAGTGAACAACAATGTATAACTGTAAATACAGAACTTATTAAACTTTTATTAGAAAAAAATGCTAAAACAGACATACGTGATTCAAATGATATGACTGCTATTAATTATATGATTGATGCTAAAATGTATTATTTACTTGGTGAAGGTAATATAAAACAGGCATGTAAACAGGATGATGCAATAGTTACGTTAGTAGCACATGAACAAAGAAATAATGGATTGTATTTTGATAAATCGGGAATATATTATGAACAACCAACATATGCATTAATTCAGAAATTCAAAGATGATTATATGAAAAAGTTATCAAATTATGAAGACATTAAAAACAATATACCGGTAAATATTGGATATGTTTTCGCTATGTATGCGTGTTTACAAAATATATATTGGTATAGACGAATGAATAAGGAATTTGCGGATGTTGCTGGTGCTAATGCTGGTGCTAATCCACCTATTATATTAAATGCTGATTATAATGAAATATATACAAAATTACATACAGATGCCAGAATTCTCTCATTAAATCCTAACAAACGACTTCTAACCTATGACTGGCGTGAATTTAATACAAATGTAGATTTATCGCGTCATTCAATATCTAAAGTTGAAAAATATAAAACTAAACTTACTCGATCAAGAGAACATTCAGCAAGTCCAACAGAATTTGATGATGCAAAATATACCGAATTATCCGATGAAAATTTAAAAGAACAACATCTCGGAAAAGATCCTAATGCAAGAAGACAAGGTCATGATGATGATATGTTCGCATATTTCAATACATTATTTGAAAGATTTGATATTCCAGTTTTATATTCCAGTATGTGGAAGAAACTCATTGATGGAGACAAAAGTGCTAATATTGAAAGTAAATTAGATCATAACGCAATGATTCATCACAAATTCCATAAAAAATATACAGAGTTGTTAGAAGGTATCGTACCAGACAACAGTAAAATGGATGCATTTGATGATAATAATATGCAATTAAATACATCAAAATTCGAAGAACTTATTGCTGGCGCAAATGTACTGGATAAATTGTACGAACCTATATCAGATTTTATCGATTTGATGCATTTACCAATGATTATTGATAGCAATAGAATGTTAAAAACACAAGTAAGTATATTGTGTCATATTTTATCTACTGTTTTAGGAGCAAATATGTTGATTCGTTGTAAAACTATGTTGTATGACGAATTGAAAAGATATGCAGGATATAATCCTGGAACTATTGATCAAACTATAAATGATATTACCAAAGGACTAAAGAAATATGTCACAGATTCACAACTTAAAACTGGAAACCTAAGTTATGATTTCCTAAAAGCACATATGCAATTTAAGGCAGATGATGAAGATAATTATGAAATGGAATCTACTGATAAAATGTTTCTTGAAGTATTGTCCAGATTGGAAATTTTACCTGTTCATGGAATAGATCCAAACTCCAAATTTATGACATCTATGGTAACAAGTCTTGGAAAATATTATCACACATTATACAAGGAAACAACCCAAACACTTTTAGCATATTCAGATAGTTATTATCGTTACATAAAAAATCAGCATTTAGGAATTAAATTTGTTGCTGGTCTCGTATAAATTAAATAATATTATACATTACATTGGTAATTTACGTTACAATAACAGTCTTTTCGGTTACCTTTTCATGTATTTCTAATGTATATGAATGGGGTAGATCTGCGAAATCAAATAATTCTCCATTTGCGTCATAAAAACTAACTTCCCATTCACTCAATTCCGATAACATTGGTTTGAAATATTGCCCAAGTTGAACAAATCTATCATATATAATATTTGATGGAGGATCTGTTAATAGAAGCTTTGCGAATACATTATTAATTTCACCTGTATTGTATGAATTTGTAAAAAGTGGACATGTCATTAATATATAATTATCACCACTCAAATTTATATTATTATTTATGCTTTGATTTTCTTCTAAAAAATCAACTATATATTCATTTTGATTAGAACTAGTATAATTATATGGTGTTACAGCATGCATCTTCCCGACATCTCTAAATCCCAATAATGCACCAATACTATCATTTTTGTTCATTATTAATTGACTTTTAATAGGAAATTTAATACCCATTGCTACACCTCCATTAGTTATTTCTGTATCTGATGATGAAATATTATATTTAGGAAGTTTAATTTGATATGAATTTTCATCAATAATCTTTTCCACAATAAAATTATTATTTATTATTTCTTGTGGTACTGAATTAGTGGCAACTGCATTAATAATTTGAATTGTACTACCCGCAATTAAACGATGCTCTGGATGTGACACAATAAATCTAGCAGTACCATCATCAAAACTCGATCCATCTTTAAACGATAATGCGTTAGAGAAAAATATTGTACTAAAAAAACGTATTGAAAAAACACTTGATCTTGGTTCAATATTGATTAGACATTGATTGTATGTAAAATATTCATATGATTGTGCATTTAAATTTAATATTTGTAATACATCTCGTTGTGTTGCATTTATTTTATTTTCTAATGTTGATTTTAATAATTCAATTGAATAATTCCCTGGATTAAGTTCTATTTGATATATTAGGTTGCCGTCATTTTCATGTTTCCAATAAAACATGTTGTTCTTTTTTGGACCAATATTTTTGATAACTTTTTCTGTGTTGGGTATTTCTGTACTTATTAAAACAATCTCTGTTATATTTCTAAATGTTTTACCTAATGGCATCTTATAATGATTGTTATGTATATAACCTTGAATAAATTCATCTACTTTCGCAATCCAAATTGAAGTTCCGCCTCTATCATATATATTAATGTTATTGCTCATACTTAGTGCAACTGTTAAAGTATTTTCTGTAACATCAATAATGGTGTGATAACCCTGTTTTTGTGTTATACCAAGTGGATACTGTGCATTAATATAATTTAAACCAATTCCATTAATATCTTTGAAAGTTAATTGAAGTGACGATTCGTTATAAATAGATGAAAAATTTGCTATGACATCATCCATAAAAATATAATAATAATCATTGCTATAAATTTCTGATTTATCTTTGATAGGGTATATTTTATGCAATATATTGATTTTATTTATTGGAATATTTTTGTATGCAGTATTTCCATTAATATTTCCAACAAAATTATTAATATATAAATACATATCATTATTTGTATTAAAATTTATCCCATGATCTTTATGATTTATTCTAGCATATGAATTATTACCAATAAATGTTATACTATTATCTAATATAACACTTGTGGCAGTTGTACCTTGTAAAACTATATTATCATTGATGTTGTATGTATGATTTTTACATTTAACTATCATACTACTTTCTGTATCACTAGCTAAAATAGTAATTGGATTTTCTTCTAAATATTGTATATCCCGATGCATAATATTTTTTGATTCTGTATTTCTATGCCGTGAATCTATATTAATTCGAGTAATATTATCAGATTCTATTGTTGTAATTTTCTTAATTTTCTTAATTTTCTTTTTCTTATTAGAACTATTATTGGACCGTTCCATTTATAGTTATATATGAATAATTTTTAACCATAAAAATTGAATTAACTATAAAAAATTGAATTAAATACGATCTATATATAATATTTTATTATAGTAATGAGTTCTGATTCAGATAGTACGAGTAATTTTACACAATTAATTACAAAAACAACTCGTTGTTTCATGTTACGAGATACAAAATGTGATTTTCATTTTGATCGTGTCGTAGAAAACGTTGCAGGAAATGAAATTAGAAATAGGATGCCAATTGAAATTATACACTCAATTAAATTGATTAATTGGGAACATGTAAAAGCATTTTATGTTGTTTGCGTTGAAGGAAATGACAACGATGAAATTCATGTTAGAAATGGACGGATTTTACACAATGTTTCTAATGCAACTATCCTTCTTATGTATACTCAAGAAATGTTAGAAATACAGCATAAAATTAATAATGATTTAGCCTCGTATGTAACTATTCATACTGCATGTGATATATATATTCCTGTAATGTTCTCTGGAGCAAACAAAAAAATTATATATTACATTGAAAAAAAGCCAACTGCATTAGATTCTATTGTCACCTTATTTAGAAAATATGCCACAGTATTAGATCAATCATTAAATACATATTTATTGGAGAAAAATATGTATGTATTATCTAAGCAATCAATAGATAAACAAGAATTGATCAATTCAAGAAATACATTAATCAATATAAATTGCGATGATAATATTTGCGGATTGATTATATCAATAAAAAAATCAGAAATGTCAGAAGAAGTAATGAACAATATGCATTTGAGCGCGAATATTCATTATAGAAGTGAAATTACTCAACAAATGGGAGTAAAACAATTTGCATTAACAGAAATGTCAAAGGATAATGATTTACATATGTTTTCTATGGATGATTATTATTTGTTTCAAATTGAATTAAATTCAACAATTCTTGACTTTTTTAATACAAATGATGCATATGGAATGAAACTTTCAGATGAATCCAGTATTAATGTGTGTTTTAATATGGACATTGTTCCATTTAATATAAAAATTATACATTTGATACAAAAAAAGATCGTGTATTGTAGGAATAGATTGTCGGGTATTCAACAAAATAATTTATTAGTGTTGAATCGTGATTACGCAGTGCCAAGAAATAATGAATCGATAAATTTAGCAAATATACTTGAAAGGATGATGTCTAGTAGTATAAATGAGTTTGATTTACAAATATTGATGAATGATCCGACAACTCCAACAACTCAAGTAACGAACGAAGCATCAATAGAGACCAGTGTTATACCAAATAATGAGCAAAATACCACGGATATGGTTGAAATATCAGATCCAGACAACGATTCAGGCGAGAATTCGAACAATGAAGTTCTACCTCAAACTCCAGAAACACCACCTGGAGTTAATGTAGCATACCCATCAGATATGCCTCCTGAAATTAGACGAATATTTTCAAATTTATTTGAAAGAGGTCTTTCCGAAAATGGAGTGTCTGGTCGGGTTAGTGGTGGAATAATCCCAATGAATTTATTTGGTAGTACACCTCAATCGGAACAAAATATCAACTCAAAACGGTTTAATTTGACTCAATATTTAGAACTTCATAGCGAAACACTGATTAGAATGATTAAGAGTTATGAAATGAAACATGCCACTAAATCTATGCAAAAAGTAGAATGTTCTGTTGAAATGCGAAACATTAAAGTTGGCGAATATTATTACAAATGTATTGATCAGAATTATGACGACATAATAAATACTGATAGAGAAAAATTCAAGGGATGTGGAAAATGTATTTCAGAAGATGTGTGTATTGATTGGTTTTACAAATCGGGAAAAAATACATGTCCGACATGCAGACATGTATATAAGAAATGTTTACCACCAATGTATCTCAGGATTGAAAAACCAAAAAAATTGATCAAAACGAATAAATTGACAAAACGAATAAAATTTATTGACACATTAACTCAACTTAGAAAAAAGGATAAATGTGTTAAAAAAACTGACTCATAAAACAATTATTTTATACAGAAACAATTTCTGAATATTTTTTTATTTTTTTGGCATAATTTAATGCATGTTTTGTTCCATGACTGGACATGTCCCAAAATGCAACAACCATTGTGCATTGTTCAATAATTGGTTTTATTACTGTTATAGGAATTTCGTTTTCTATTGCATATTGCTCCGATAATGTGTCTGCTCCTTTTGCACCTCCAAAGATTATCTCATCAATTCCATATATTTCATAAATTTCATTTAGCTTTTCTGAAAGTAAAATATAATCATTAAATGTACGACTTCCTATAACTGCTAATTTCATTACACTAATATCATATATGACTAATATAACGTCATTTCAATGTTTTTTCGAAAAATTGAATTTTTTAAAAGTTAAAATTAAGTTATTATATATTTCAATGGCTGGAGCAAAAACTACTAAAAAGACTACAAAGAAAAAGTCCAAAAAGGTTGTCCCTAAGAAGACAGCAAAGAAAGTTTCTGCGAAGACCACAAAAAAAGTAGCCAAAAAGAAGGTATCAAAAAAGGAACAAACTATTGAGGAAAAATATCAAAAATTATCCCAAAGAGAACATATTTTAGTACGTCCAGATAGTTATGTCGGTTCATTGGAACCATGTACCGAAAAGATGTGGGTATTTGATGCTATCAAGAAATTGATGGTTGAAAGAATAATTACATATTCTCCTGGATTGTATAAAATTTTTGATGAATTATTAGTAAATATTGCAGATCATAGTAAATTACATGCATCATGTAATGCATTTACAATTGACATAGATGTTGATGCTGGGACAATTATTGTAAAAAATAATGGTCCGGGTATTCCTGTTGTAATTCATAAAGAGCATGAAATTTATGTACCAAATTTGATATTTGGTCATTTATTGACCGGTACTAATTTTGATGATGAAGAGGAACGAACTACTGGTGGTAGAAATGGTTATGGAGCAAAGCTTACTAATATTTTTTCAAATGAATTTATTGTTGAAACCGTTGACTCAGAAAATCAATTGAAATTTAAGCAAGTATTTTCAGATAATATGTCCACTGTTGGCAAGCCTAAAGTTACGTCATGTAAAAAATCATCATATACTCAAATTACTAGTACTCCTGACTTGGAAAAGTTTGGCCTTGATCATATTACACCTGATATTTTCGATTTATTTGTCAAACGAGCATATGATCTTGCAGGAGTTTGCCCAGGTACATCGGTTACTATTAATGGTGAAAAAATAAAGTTCAAATCTTTCAAACAATATACAGAGATGTTTGAATTAATTCCTGAATCCGAAGGAGAAGTTGCTGCTACTGAATTTTCAAAAATGATTTATCACGAAGAAGAAAGATGGCAAGTTGGAATGATATTTGCACCAGATCAATCATTTAAACAAATTTCTTACGTGAATAGTATTAATACATTTCATGGAGGAAAACACGTAGAACATGTATTAGATCAAATTTGTACATATGTGAAGGCTCAAATATATAAAAAAGACAAAAAGATGACAGTAAAAGATCAAACAATAAAAGATAATTTACTACTTTTTATCAATGCAACAATTATCAATCCAGAATTTGACTCACAAACAAAAGAACGATTAAAGACTAAAAAGTCAGTATTTAAAGATGATTGTACATTACCAGTTAAATCATTAAAAGCATTGGTCACGGCTGGTCTAGTAGAACAAATTATGAGTTCTATTCAGAAAAAAGATCAAACCAAGCTTGGTAAAAAGGCTAAAAAAGGAACAAAAAGTCTTAGTGATTTAATTAAGCTTGATGATGCACCCAAGGCTGGTACTACACAAAGTCATCTATGTACTCTGTTTTTGACAGAGGGAGATTCAGCTAAAACATTAGCTGTGGCTGGAGCGTCAGAACTTGACAAAAATTATGTTGGTATATTTCCTTTGAAAGGAAAGCCAATGAATGTTAGAGAGCATTCTATGTCAGCAGTAATGAAAAATGAAGAAATTATTGCAATATGTAGAATTCTTGGCCTTGAACCGGGTGTGAAATATACACAACTAAAACAATTGCGTTATGGTAAATTGGTAATGATGGCAGATCAAGATGTGGATGGATTTCATATCAAAGGTTTAATTTTGAATGCATTTCATTATTTGTGGCCAGAATTGTTAGAAGATCCAGAATTTGGTGATTTCTTCAATTCGTTTAGAACTCCTGTTATGAAAGCTACAAAAGGTAAGCAATGCATCTCGTTTTACAATGTTCCCGAATTTGATGAATGGAAAAAGACTGCAAAGTCTGGATGGTTTATTAAATATTATAAGGGTTTGGGTACATCTACTAAAACCGAAGCAAAGGAATATTTTAAAGATTTAGCGAATTTGGTAACACCAATGAAATCTATTGAAATTGAAAATTTATTAGCAATCAATAAAACAGATCAGGCTAAAATGAAAATTGTTGTTAAACCGCCCAAGAAAAAGAAAAAGAAGAAAGTTGATGACGAAGATGAAAGCGAAGAACTTGACGATGATAATTGTGGTGGAATTTATGTAGTCAATGTTAAATATAAAAATCCAAACACAGAAGCAATTACATTGGCATTTGAAAAAGTTAGAGCCAATGATCGTAAAGGTTGGGTAAAGGATGATAGCACTGATGTCTTAAATTATACAGATGGTTATGTAACTATTCCCGATTTTCTTAATAAAGAGATGCGTTTGTATTCTAGAGATGATTGTGAAAGAAATATCCCAGGCATAGATGGAATGAAACCCGGTGGAAGAAAAATTGTACAAACAATGAAGAAAAAGGGAATTTTAAACATTAAAAAACAGCAAAAAGTTGGACAAATTGCAAATTTATCATCAGCAGAAATGGATTATCATCATGGTGAAAAATCAATGTGCGAATCAATTGTTAAACAAGCTCAAAATCATTGTGGTTCTAATAACGTAAGTATTTTTGAACCGGAAGGTCAATTTGGATCACGAGTTCAAAATGGCGCGGATCATGCATCAGAAAGATATACATTTTCATACATGAATGCATTAGGTCAAATTCTTATTAGATCAGACGATGATGATGTTCTAGAATATAACGTAGATGATGATGATAAACAAATTGAAGCAAAGTTATTTGCACCAATTCTACCTCTAGTTCTAATGAATGGTGCAGCAGGTATTGGTACTGGGTTTAGTACATCTATTCCTATGTACAACCCGAAGGATATATTGGCTATTTTTAGAGCATTCCTAAATGAAGAAGAAGCTGATTATGATATTCTACCATTTATGTATGGTTTCAAGGGATCTATCCTAAAAAGCAATGACGAAGGAACATATCTTGTTTATGGTAAGTATCAGATTGTAGACGAATCTACGGTTCGTATTACAGAAATACCAGTAGGATCCACTACATGTAAAAGTTTTGAAAAATATAAAATCTTTCTATCCAAATTAAAAGAAAGTGGTAAGATTATTGACTTTGTTTCTAAAGTTGATGATACAAATTGTGAATTTATAGTTACAATGGATGATGCCGAATTAACTGCGAAAAGAAAGAAGAAGGAAGTTTATAAGTTCTTTGCTTTGGTAGCAAAAATCAATACATCAAATATGAATTTACATGATGTGAATGGTACACTAAAATATTACAATACAATTAATGAAATTCTTGACGAGTACTATTATTTCAGACTTGATATATATGCCAAAAGAAAGGTCCATTTAATTGGAAAGCTGAAGAAAGAGCTTGATATTCTCACATGGAAAATGAAATTTATTGATGATTATATCAATGGTGTATTGGAAATTAATAATAAGAAAAAGGCAGATATTATTGCACAATTAGTTGAAGCAGGATTCCCGAAAATATTGCCATCAAAGAAAGAATCAATTGAAGATGATGATGAAGATATTAATACAACTAAAGCAAAATCTGTTGGAAATTATAACTATCTATTATCTATCAAGTTGTATGCATTAACAGAAGAACAAATTGCAATTCTTCGCGCACAACTTGATGCGAAGACTGAAGAATTGCAAGTTGTTGAAACAACTAGTGAAGAGGAGCAATGGCTATACGAACTTGACGAATTTGAAGTAGAGTATGACAGAGTGAAAGTATTGCTAGATGAAACTAATGCTATAACTACTGATGTAGAAACAGTAGCACCGGTAAAGACAATTACTAAGAAAAAGAAGGCTGTTAGGAAGAAATAGATACAGGAAGAAATAAAGTAATAAATTAATTTATCAAGTCAATATAATATCGACTGAATTTTCTATTCTTGTTTGTTCATGAGAAAGAACAACCGATCCATTATTTTATTGTCATTATATATGTTTGCATCATTTATAATAACATCGTATGCCATGGTTATAGCAAATTTAATATCATTGACATTTAGTTTTGTATCAAACACTTGATGAAAGATATCAATCAAATATTTGTCAGTTCCGGTAAATGCTTTGATAATAATTTTTTTCTGAGTATCATTGTCTTTACTATGAAATGTTTGCATCATTTTACTCAATAAATTTTGTTCAGACATCAAACTATGAGTTCCATCCAAACATTCTTCGATAAATTTGTTGCACATAATTTTGTATGCCTGGCATTTTGATTCAATATTGGTATAAAACTTTTTTACAGTTTTAACAATTGGAAAATGAGTTTCCGTAACTTCTGATAATGATAGTAACCAGGGAATGTTCTCGGTTCTCAATTTATGACATTTGTAAAATATACTTGTTTTGATTTTCCCATAGTCATATTCATTGTTTGGAAGTTTTGTTAAAATAACAAAACCTTCGTAGTCCAATACTTTATTATTTGTTGGGTATTTGTTCTGACATGGATATTTATCAAAGAATGCATTTTTCTCTAACAATCCTTGAGCAACATATTCTACATCATTTAGCATGTCTTGAATTATTAAACCATTATTAACAGACCAGTAACAAGGTTCGACAAAATTACATTCGTGTGCAATTTCATTTAATTCATAATGAGGAACATATTGTCCAGGATCTAGTCCAACATTAAACGTACAACCCAAAAATAATAACATTGAGTTTTCATAACTTGTTGCTAGTTCAGTATGACAACTTCCCCACTTAGATCTTCTATTTTTACAAATTGCTTCAAAACTTAAACATTTAATTTGATCCTTGTTTACCCATGGCAATGCATATGTCATTCTATCAAAGATAACAATTGATTCTAAGAACTTTGTCATACCACATTTAAATGCTTCCAAACATGTCATTTCATTAATATTGATGTCATAATTTGCACATATAGATGTAGCATAATAATCCATCATAAGTTCACCAAACACAAGAGTATTCTGAGAACATGGCATAACCAAAAATGGTAAATTGTCGCACAATTCAAACATAATATTGAACACTTCATTTTTATTAGTACAAGAGTATATAAACTTGTCATAATATTCAGATGATTTTTGTATAATGATTGATCCGAATAACGAACCATCACTTTTACAAGATAACATAGAGTCAATTTTTGCATTTGTTTCTAATTTATGCATCATTTCAATTTGTATGTCATCATATGTTCCAAAACTATTTTCATTTTCAGTAATTGCTCTTTGATTATGATATAATGTTAGATATTCTGCGCCTCGTGGCAACAATTGTTTAATACAAAGTATGTTGACTAGTTTACCTTCACTATCATAATCCGGCATAAATACACTTCCTCTTACTTGTCTCATCCAAATCTTATGAAATGATTTATTGTGATCCAAGTATCTGATAAGAAATGTATTGTCATTGAAGTTTTGTTTTTGAACCAAATGTTTTGATTGAAAGAATGTATTGATTGCTGGTACAGATCCTAATGAACGCAAAAATAAGCAAATATCCGGATTGGACATATATGACACCGCAATTGTCCGTAACATATCATCAACAATATTTGCACCAGCCATCATTTTTCGATTCCATACAACTTGATATGCTAAATGGGGTTGAATTTTCTCTTTTTCTCTCATTTCTTTATTCGTTGAACATGATGATATAGTATGAAGATTGATTCCATCAGGTAACCAAGATACTACAGAACGATTCCCAAACAATTTAAGTTGTTCGGGAATATTCATTGCCATCCTGGTACATGTTTTCATGTCAATTGGTTCTCCGCGAATAACACTGACATTAATTCGAAGCATATTAGATGTGCATGAGGGTAACATCTTATCAACATAATAATAGTTTGCAACAGAATCAAAGATAATAATTTTATGTGTATTATGTTTGATCTTTTTGCTAATATATTCATTTACGAACGGGCCAAGTTTATTTTTTTTGTAATGATCATACAATCGACTATATTCCAAAGCCAATGGTCTGTCCACTATTTCTTCTGCATCAGGATTTATTGATTTTGCGGCAATATTACACATAACCAAATCGCGTTCAATGACTAAAATTTTATCTCTTGGAACATAATGATTTGTGAATGTTTCAACAATATGTTGACAATATGTCGATTTTCCAGATCCAGACTGTCCACATAATTTAATTATAATACCTCCTGGGCAATTATGCAACAAAAATTTACACATATTGTTGTTTTTTGCTGTATGTTTAATGAATTTTTCTCTGCGGGAAAGAACCATATCAGTAGTTTCCATTTGAATGGATGCATCCGCAATTTTACCTAAAGCATCGCCATACATTAGATGTTGCAACATGTATAGAACTCTGGGTCTTTCGAAACTCAATAATTTCATTCGATAAATTGTGTGATTGGTTGTGTAATCTTCTGCATGATATCCACACATGTGTGTTGCAATAGTTCTGCACATATTTTCCCATTCAGTAAATGAAAAGAATGGATTTTTTACATAAAGTTGCAACATGATACCGGATCCATGTTCCCCATGAAAAGGAAATCCAATTCTTTGTTTCTTTGGTAAAAGTTCTACACAGTGAATTTTTCCAATGTCATGGAATAGTGCAAGAATTGATATATGTAACATGTATCTTTCGGGCATATCACGAGAAATACATTCATATGTTTTGAGCATTGCAAATATTGAATGTGTTAATAATGATTCTCTATGAAATGCACAAGAACATCCATTATTATTACGAGAATCATGGGGATCATGATCATTCATCATCAAAAGTAATTCTCCAAAAGTAATACTTCTTTTTTCATTAGTATTGGTGTTTGTATCAACATACAAATATGTTGTTGATATGTTTAAAAATGTTCCAATTTTCTCTAATAATGTTGTATTAATATGAGATACAGTGAAGAATTCTTTAACATTTAATAAATATTCGAGGTTAAACGTGCCATCGATCAAACTTTGAGCGAATAATACACTTTTTTCGTTGATATCGAGAATTTCTGTGGTAGGTACACAAGTTACTAATGAAGCCATTACCATAATAGTATTTAATCAATATGTCATATATTAATCAATTTTTAGCGCATATTAGGGTATATTATGATATAATAGGATATAATAGGACAAAGCAGGATATATTTTAATTGATGTAAAAATTGACAAATTATTAATATATAGAACAGTACATTAATTAAGTAGCTTGAATGTATGAAATGAACACCAATCATAATCATAATATTTCCCCTGAACAACACTCAATACCCGGTGTTCTGCATTATGACAGACAAGTGAGAAAAATAGGCAAAAAAACTGTATATGAATGTATACCTGATGATAGATCACTTCCATCAGCAGACATATCAGTTAATGACAAAGCAGCTTTCGGCAAAGTCGTACCAAATCAATATGTATTATTTGATTACATAAAACCAATCAAGGATCAATGTACTGATAAAGTACCGGCCATGTTAAAAGAAACAATAGGGCCTGTTACAGAACTCGAGAATTTCTATGATTATCGTATATTTTGCAAAGATCTGTTCTGTTCGAAAAGAAAATTTGCAGCACGTGTTGTAAATCAACTCAAAAAATCAGAATTTGTACCTGTAGGTGAAAATAGGTTGAATCGTGAAGTTATCACTATCGATTCGAGTGAAACACAAGATTATGATGATGCAATAGGATTTCATAATGGAGTGGTAAGTATTTATATTTCCAATGTACCGGATTTTATGGAAAAACATGATTTATGGGATCAAATGAGAAAATCTCCTGTATCAACAATTTATCTCCCAGGAAAAAAGAGATCAATGTTGCCAACTGTTCTATCTGATAATGTTTTAAGTCTTGTTGAAGGTAAGAACAGAAATGTTTTTTGCATGGATATTGACTTTAATAATGATATGAAAATTTCATTTTGTAATGCAACAATATGTGTTACAAAAAATCATCAATATGAATCACCATTACTGAGATCGAATGAAACATATCAGAATATCTTTTTAGCAATTCAAACATTGATAGGGCGTTATAAATATATAAAGGAAGTAACAAACAGTTTACAAGTCATTGAATATCTTATGATTTTCATGAATCATCAATCTGGTTTGATTCTTCACAATAAACAAATGGGAATCTTCCGATCATTAGAAATGACAATTCCTATTAAGGAAAGTGAACAGATTTCTACAGAAATAGATCCCGATCAACCTGCTCCAAATCCTATTTTAACAATGTGGAAAAATGCAAATAGTTCTTATACCAAAGCAACAGAAGATGGATCAAAACATAGTATTTTGCAATTGACAAATTATGTTCATATTACATCTCCTATTCGACGTTTGGTAGATTTATTAAACATGATGGTTTTACAACATACATGTACAATGAATACATATGGAGATAATGCATTAAATTGCTATGGATTTTGGCTAGAACACATTGATAAGATAAACAAAGATACCAAATCTATTAAAAAAGTTCAAAACGAATGCTTTGCTTTGCATCATTGTGCAAATTCATTAGAAAGAGAATTCAGTGCATGTGTATTAGAAAACTTGAACAATGGAATGTACATAGTGTTTATCGAAAACATGAAATATATAGGCAAGGTATATGTGGAAGAGGATTTACAAGGTGGTGAATATATTAATGTGCGTTTGTATGTTATGTGTAATGAAAGTAGTTTTGCAAGAAAAATTCGTCTTGAGCGAATCATTTAATTTGTTTAAAAAGTTGATTTATTTTATAATTATGTTGTATGCTATATTTATCAATGGAACATAATAATGAAAGTCTTCGTGATGCTGTAAAGGTATATTTGACAAATCGTGAACTAGCTATAAAAACATATGGACCTATTGAGGATTGGAATGTGGGCAATGTTACAAATATGACATATTTGTTTTGGAATGCTCGTGAGTTCAACCAAGATATATCACAATGGAATGTAGGTAATGTTACAACTATAAGTTATATGTTTTGTAATGTTTATGAGTTCAACCAAGACATATCGCAATGGAATGTAGGTAATGTTACAACTATGAGTAATATGTTTTGCAATGCTCATAAGTTCAACCAAGACATATCGCAATGGAATCTAGGTAATGTTACAAATATGAGTGGTATGTTTTGCTATGCTCGGAAATTCAACCAAGATATTTCACAATGGAATGTAAGCAATGTTACAAATATGAGTTATATGTTTCTTGGCGCTCGTAATTTTAACCAAAACATATCACAATGGAATCTAGGTAATGTTATACATATGAGACGTATGTTTCGCGATGCTCATGAATTCAACCAAGATATTTCGAAATGGAATGTTAGTAATGTTACGGATATGGCTTGTATGTTTTACAATGCTCGAGAATTTAATCAAAACATATCACAATGGAATCTAGGTAATGTTACAAATATGAACAGTATGTTTAATTATTCATTATTATTTGCTAAACTAATAGAACATAATTTTGATATCAAAGATTGTTTTGATAAAGAAAAAATGAATCATCTTTTTGCATATGAAAGAAGAAAATCGTTTATGCATTTTTTAGTTGAAAATGGTTTTGAACCATTAAATAACAAACTATTAATAGAAAGTGTTCATCAAATCTTTGACACACATGACATTAATCATTTTATCATGTCATTTTTGTAAAAAATGAATAATTTATTTATACATTATATATCATATATTATATAATGAGTAAACATATGTTAACTAGAGATGATTTATATGAATGTAGAGGAAAATACGAATTTTTAGTGGAACTTATTTTGGCATATAACAATTTGCACTTTTATACTACAACATCACAACCTGGTACAATGATTAACACAAGTGCAAATTATTGCAGAAAACAAAGAGCATATATTAGAGGATATATGCACTCAGATATGGCAGAATTCATATATCAAAATATTAATCATGATGACATTGTTGTTAGAACAGAATTGCATAATAGAGGAATCCCGTCATATGCATGCGAATGTGGTTCTGTAATGTTTATAGATGATAAACCTGGTACAATGACATTTGATAGCAAAATAGATTATGAACAATCATTTAATTTGGGATTGCAATTAAGAAGACCATATAACACAAATAAAGAATATTTTAAAATACCTCAAAATTTAGAAAATATGATGGAATTTGATATTGTTGATTTACGTTGGGACAATAATGATGATTTATGGAATTTATTATTTGACAAAATTATGGAGTATAATTCCATGCTAGTTTGTACATAAAAATTGAAGATTTATTGTTTGATATTTATTTATTAATAATAATTAATCATGTTTACAAATATAAACCTAAACGAAATATTGGACTCTGATCAAAGACCATGTACACGAGTTATTTATATTACTAATGAAAAATTTAACATTGGTAATGGAATGAATCAAAAAATACTTATTAAAGGGATTGCCGATCATGATCACACTCGACTCAATGAAATTTTAATGAATAAAACAGGCATGCAATTTAATACTATTGTAGAAATTTCTCAATGTGAACATATGTCATGTGCAAATCTTGGCGATATTGTCACAGATGATGCAGGAAAGTTGGGCGATTTATGTCAAAATATGCTAGAACAAATTATTAATGATGTTGGTTATGGAGTATTATTTGAAACATGTTGGTACATGAATTTTGAAACATAATATGAAAAAAATGAATTTAATAGCCGTTGTTTATTTATTATATATTTGCAATGTCTATTACACATTGTGATCGTATATCTACAATTATAGAAGAGCCTGAAAATCCAATAGTTTCTGTGAGTTATATATACAATCCAATAGATCTCAAACATACAATCAATATTAGTGGTGTTCCCGAAAATGACAGGGAACGCATTAGGGATATGATTGTTGATGAAACAGATTTTTGTTTCATAATTGATGGCAGTGATATTATTATGTCAAAAGGCAATGTTTTGGAAAAAATACCAGATTATCACATGATGCAATGTATACTTTTAGCATTAGGTTATCATTCGATGGTTCGTAAAGTGTATCACATAGACTAATCAAAAAAATTGAATAATTATTTTATACATAGATCCATTACTTCGTTTCAGTACTATTTAGCACGATGGAGGTATTGCCTAGCTTAATTACGCCACAGGGGTCTTTTGATACTACGGTATTGGAGGGAACCAGGGCCGGCAACTTGAATGGTTGTCGTGACAGTACCGGTACTTTTACCGGACTGCGAAGCGAGTTTAAGAGAAAGTTACGTGACGTTGAGATTGAGTTGCTCGAAGTATTCGTACGCACAGGTTTGACATTTTCGAAGTGTGAGTGTTGCAAACATATTCCTATGGGATGTGATTGTGATAAGCGCATTTGTACAGGTTGCAAACTTCCCGCAAATTACTGTAAATGTTCATTGACATGCAAAGGTTGCAATTGGCCAGTTTCTGGTTGCAATTGCAAAGTTGTGTTCAATGATGACAGTATGTTTTGTTGGGATTGTGGACATGTCAATACTGATTGTCAGTGTGAATGTTCATGTGTTACCGAGTGTACAGGTTGTAAGATGTCAAAGTTGGATTGTCGTTGCAAGTTTATTGAAGAAAATGAACTTGATGAAGATGATTATTGCGTTGATGAGGAAACTGGTCGGCTAGAACTTTGTTGGGGTGTCAAGAGACATACAACATATGACTGTCATGTGCACAAGGAGTGTGGAAACTGCCATGCCATGAAGCTGACCACGTGTTACAGTGCAAAATGCAAAAGATCATGTTCATGCTACGTAAAGTGCATTGGATGTGATAGATTGCAATGCATTTGTTATACAGCAGATAGTGTAACTGTTTCTGACACACTGGAAAGTATTCATGCGATGGATGTCGAAGTAGAGCGCAGAATTTGTGGCAACATTGATATCCCCACATCACAAGTGCTAAGATTTGACTGGTTTTTGCTCCCTGCTATCAGGTTGAGTAATGATTTTCAAATCAAGGCAGATAAAAATGTGATTGCGAGACACAAGTACGGTATTTCGTTGGTGATGTGGATGGTGGACTTTCCCCATGATGTTGCAAACATCATTATTCAATATTTAAGTGAAGACGAGCTGAATGTTGATATTGGAAAGTACGATACGTCTTCTAGAAAGCTGCAGAAGATTAAGGCTGCAAGGGTGGATGCTAGAAAGTTGTTATGGTAAGGTAAGTTGTTATGTCCTGTTATGTCCTGTTATGTCCTGTTATGTCCTGTTATGTCCTGTTATGTCCTGTTATGTCCTGTTATGTCCTGTTATGTCCTGTTATGTCCTGTTATGTCCTGTTATGTCCTGTTATGTTGGAATTTATTTATCATTTTTAACATTGTTTTAATAAAATAAAATTTATATATTGTGTGTACACAAAAGGCTGTTTTACACATGCCAAAGGCCGTGTTTTTACACATGCAGTGACTGACTACTAATAACAAACTTCAACAGTTTACCGGGTACATCAGTCAATTTACTTACCAGTGATATGTTATGAGCACGCTCTGCAACACTTGATAATTCTAGACATGCATTGTTAACTTTGATGATCATTTTTGCAAAGTCGCCGATGCAGTTTTCTTGATAGACTACTTCTCTGAACACTTCTAATGCTTCATCTTCGTTTGAAACAAATATCCATTTCCATAAATATGTTAACATTGATGTATTACATTGTTCTCGAAATGGAATTAATTGATATCTTGCAAACATGTTGACAAGATTACCTTCCATTTCTTCTATTTTCTCAACGATCTGTAACAAATTAGTATAGTCTGTTGGCATATTTTTAACATGATGTTTTGTTGTGTGATTGCGATTTTCTTTTGTGCCTATATACAAAGACATGCAACATATAATTTCTTCAGTGGATAATGCTTCAAAAAAATCAAATTCGCGTAACACATTCGCGTACAACAAATTCGGAACTTCGAAAAATCCACAGGCAATTCTACCCATATCAGTCAGTATATAGTTTTTATCAGAAAGTTCCAGAAAGTTTAATTCCAACAATATATCTATATTCACGGTTGCTTGATAAGAAAACATACATTCATGATCTTCAATTTCTTGATCCTTTTCCCAAACGAGTTTGTTTAAAGATAGATATTCCATGTATATGTTTTTACTTTCTTGATTTGTTTTTCCTTCAATACAAAATGTGTCCTGTAATAATTTTTGTCTTGCTCTTTTTGCAACATTTCCTTTTGTATTTGACAAACGTATAACTTCTTTACATTCTGTTAACCATTCAGCATATTGTAAAAAGTTAAACAATTTTTCATTTATTTCTTCTAAGGATTTATTGGTTGCACGAATCAGACCATTATTACAATAACTCCGAAAGCTTTTGTCAGCATATTCCACCAATGTTTTAATCTCGACGCCATTCTTGAAACAAGTCAGAATCATATCATGATTGATGCTGTATGTTGATTTTAAGTTATTGTATGATGGACTCAGAATTGCCTTGTATTCATGCAACAATGGAAGGCTAAAATTGTTATTCAAATGAATCACATAACCTACCGAATCTTTACCTCGTCTTCCACCACGACCTCCCATTTGGGAATATTCATCTGGTAACAAATAACGAAACGATCTTCCATTATATTTTTCCAAAGAGATCATCATTACACATCTAATAGGCATATTTAACCCTGCGGCAAATGTTTCGGTACAAAACAAAAGTTGAATCATTCCTTCTTCAACTAATATTTCTACTAACTCCCGCAATACAGGTAACATACCTGCATGATGAATTCCAATTCCTTTTCTCAATAACATCATTAAATTGTTGAACTGATCCAAGCGAAACACCTCGCGATAATTTACTAATTTTGATCTAATGATGTCTTGTGCATGATTTTCAATGGTATTTTTAAGAATAGAATCTTCTGGAAATAAACATTTTTCAATCATATGAGCATATTCTTCTACCTTTGCTCTAGACAAAACAAACCCTATTGCTGGTAATAAATCTAGTTCTAATGCATGATCTACAACATTGTTCAACGTATATTTGATGTTAACTTTATCAAACATTTGTTCTAAATCTTTCAACTTTGAAAATGTTTCTAGATTGAATTCATTTGCCATAGGATTCCTCGCATTACCATGCAATGGTAATAGCTTCCCCACGTCATTTACTAATGATTTAAACTTTTCCTTTTTATCTCCTTTGAGCTTTTTGATTTGTCCATTTGTCATGCAATAATATGCATAATGTTTCAATGGTACAATGCGTTTATGCGTAGAAACAATTGCAATGTTTTTTGAATTGCCAGGATTATTATGAAGTATCCAATCTGCAAAAAGAGCGGGACTACTTAATGTTCCAGATAACATTACCATTGAAACTGTTGGTGGAAGAAGCATAATAATTTCCTCCCAAACTCGTCCACGTTGTTCATCAGAAAAATAATGAACTTCGTCAAAAATTACAACTCCCAAATCATTATTTATGTCCATTGGAAAACGTGAATTAACACGTTCTTCTCCTGAAAACAGATCATGACGAATTTTGTTCAATAATATTTCGGTTGTCATTAACATTACATTTGCTTCAGGATTTTCGGAATCATAACCTGTTAACACCCCGAAATCTATATCTGGATATTGTTTTGTCAAGTTGCTGAATTTTTGATTAGTTAATGCTACTAAAGGAGATGTATAAATTGCTTTCTTTCCTTGTTTTAGTGCATATTTTATGGCATGTTCTGCTACAAGAGTTTTTCCAGTTCCAGTTGGAGCAGAAACAATAACATGCTCTCCACTTTCTATAGCAGATATGGCATATTTTTGATAATTGCTTAATGGAAATGAATATTCGTCATGTTCTACAATATGTTCGCATGGCACAGTGTCATCTTTGGTTTGAATCATTACTCATATATAGTTCAACTACATATGTGATAAATTATTCATTTTTTAATAAAGAAAATGGAGTTTTTTTGAGCATAACAACATATAATAATAAACAAAGTAAACAAGAAAGACAAACAGGCAACAACAAATTACACCATTTCATCAGACAAGTCTAATTCTGTGTTATCATCATTGCTGTCACAAGAATTCACTTGCGGCAAGTCCAAATCATCCATGGCGGCGACAAAGTTTTCGAAATCATAAAGACTTTTGTCCTTTTCATCGGTGCCGATGATGACACTGATATCGAGTGACAATGAATCATCATCGTCATCGCTGTCCTCGAGAGAATAAGCAATCTTGTCATCACTGTCGTCACTGTCGTCAATGTCGTCAATGTCGTCATTGTCGTCATCAATCGTGACATCACAAGGATGATCAGGAACGAACACAAGCAAGCAACCGTATGGGTACTTGTTCACCATACCTTTGCCATCATCAATTGTAAACTTTAGAGTACCATGACTCTTAAGAGTAACAACGACAGTGTCAGTGGAGTTCTTCTTGAAAGAAAGTTCTGTGCCAATTGGCATGTCTTTCGTAACAAGTTGATCAGGTGATGCGAAAACTATTGGCTCAGTAGACACGTTCGAAGAATCCTTAGACACCTTTACAGATGGCTTTGGCTTCTTCCCGAGTGGCTTTTCGGAGGTTGCTGAAGATTTCTTCCCGGACATTGCTGTCAAAGAAGATTTCTTTCCGGATGGCTTTCCGGAGGTTGCTGAAGAATCCTTAGACACCTTTGCAGATGACGTAGATTTCTTTCCGGATGGCTTTCCGGAGGGTTTCTTTGCTACATTAGGAGCAGCAAGAAACACATTCGAAGTTCCATATGCAAATGTACACGACTTTCCATCACCAATATCAATGGTGAATTTGGTCGGTGTCATAGCAGAGATGGGCACTGGAATGCACGTTGTCTTGTTCTTTTGAAACCAAACAACGGTACCAACCTTAAAGTCGGTGCTAACAGGGATCTTGGTAACGGACATTTTGCGAGAGACGGGGGATATACAGCTAGGCTTTATAGTAATAGAGAACAAGTTAATGGAACCTGGTACATAAAATAATTTCAATTTTTTTACAAATATGACATAACTTTATAAATATGACATAATAAGATAATTTATATCATGTGTGTCAAATATCATATGTTCGTTTTCTAACAATAGTTTGTTATTTAATGGTTCAAAACCATTCTCTATTAAAAAATGCATGAACGATTTTCTTCTATCAAATGCAAATATCTTGTTCATGATTGTTTTATTAAATATAATATCACAACGTTGTTTTGTTGAATATATTACTTCTTGTAACATTGTTCCGTTCATCATTGATTTAACATTTGTATGATTATCAATTGACCATGTACTAATATTTTGGTTAAAATTAAAAGCATTATAAAACATAAATTTCATTGATTTCACCTTACCAACATCCCATTTACTAATATTTTGGTTAAAATTAAAAGCATTATAAAACATAAATTTCATTGATTTCACCTTACCAACATCCCATTTACTTATATTTTGGTTAAAATTATGGGCATCAAAAAACATACTACTCATATTCGTAACATTACCAACATTCCATTTGTTAATATCTTGATTAAAATTTATTGCTAATAAAAACATCCCGTTCATATTCGTAACATTACCAACATCCCATTTACCGATATCTTGATTAAATTTCGTATACTGAGCAAATAAATGCTTCATACACGTGACTTCGCTGGTATCCCATTCTTCGATAGGTCCGTATATATGTATACATTTTTTTGATCAGTTTTATACATCCTTATAGCATGTCTAATATTAATATTGTCATGTTTATATGAAACACACATTAATAACAATTAACATTTACATTTATGCACAATAATTTCATTTTTTAATTATCAATATATTAATGTTAACAATGCATGATAATAAGCCATATTTTATAGAATCAATGACTGTACCAGATTATATTTACGATAATAGCATGAATTGTTTATTAAAATCTTTTGACATATCTGACAATACATATCATCAATTACCACGATATACACCAGAATATTCGGAACTGTATGATGTGGTAATGGGTGATGCACCTAGAGATGTTTTGATTAAATTCACTAAGCAAGGAAAATACGTTGGTCCAAATTGTGATGAAAGAATGTTGATAAAAATAACATCACTAAATACATCACTTCCTTTAGCAGATAAAATGATAGGAAAATCCGTTCTAACTATTTTGAATTATATTATGAAAGTGTTTGAAATATTAAATTCATTTCATGTAAATAAAGTTAATCATGGAAATCCATTGTTACAATATATGATGATCGATGATTCGGACAACATTGGATTAGTAAATTATACATTCATGCTCAAATGTACAAAGAATATTAAATTATCATATGGTCATAAATTGATCTATTATTTATGGGATAAGAATATTTGGGTTATTCCAGATTTCTTATATTTCTTGGATTTTTTAATATTTGTTTGTTCATTGCACAGTTTTATTTTGATACATCCGGAGATTTTACAACAGAATTTGACAAATTCACATTATGTTACATTATTAGCTATACGACATGTTATAAATGAAAAAGAAATGTTTAGGTCTGATATGACATTAAGAATCGATTTGCAACATATCAAGTCCATGTTTATGTCACCATCTTATACAAACGATGTAATAATTAATCGAGAATTACAAAGAATATCATTAATTTTTATTGAAATGGAAAAAATAAATACCATTGAAGAAACTGTTTACTGGTTATCCATGGATGTTTATACCAATTTTAGGCATTATTTTAAGATATTTGATAAAACATATAATGGAGCGATGTTGTTAAATAATGAAATAAAAATTAAGAATTTATTGAAATCAGAAATGTCATGTTTTAATTTATTTACAGATTTGTCATCAAATGAAACATATAAATATATGTATCTTGGGAAATATTTACCAAATTATATATTCATGAATAGAGCAGTAATCAATAAAGAAATTATGATTAAAATTAACGATTTAATTTTGACATTCAGAAATAATAATTTTTATCATGGATCGTTAACTAGACGAGATTTATTAATAGATATAAGTAATAATGATATACAAGTGATTAATTTGTCATATTCGAAGATCTTACATGAAAAGGAAGAATTTATTGGTACAATTGATATACATACTGGAAGTCCAGATGCATTTCAAATCGACAAACAATTTTTATTTTTTGTTGATGTTTTTCGTTTAATAGCAACTATGTATATGACAATAGATGAAGAAATGATTGATAGTTTACACGACAATATTGTATTATCATATAAATTAATAAAAGAAAATGTCAGTGTATGTTTTGATCATTGCGAACCGTCAATTTATGATTTATCTGTTAAAAGAATATCTCAAATTTTAAACGATATTGATATTGAATCCATGATAGATTATCAAAATGAATTAAAAGAATTATCAATTTAATTTACTTTAATTTGCTTTTTCTTCAGATGTTATTTGTTGATATGGTTCTAACATAGATTTGAGCATTTTAACAGTTATTACAAAATTATCATTTGTAATATTGAATTTTGATACTGGATTTACAAATGATATATTTAATGAATTTTTAAGAATTTTTATTTTCACAACTTCAACTCCATTTGCTAATATTTCAACATCTGTTGTTCCAGATAATGTTAAACCAAGTGGAACAATAATTTCATGATACAATCTATCTAATAATGGATTATTGTGTCGACCAATCAAATCCTCGTTTAGTGAAGGCGTACTGTCAATAATATTATTGATTTGAATTTTTACATCAGATTCATATTCTCTTAATGTCATATAAAATGAATCCAAACCCATTCTGATTGATTTTTCCATTGCAATATAATCGGTTTTAAGTTTTGTAACAGAATTAATAGTTCGATTAAGAGTATTCATTCTTTGTAAAACATCCCACGATGCAACTTCAACGTGTGTCATATGTTTTATAACTGTTATTGCTAATTGTAAATGCAATTGTGGATTGTCAAAATAATTACTGACATATACAATATGATTTGAACCAAATGTTTCGATATCGAAGAATGGTTTTCCAGTAATAGTACCAGTCGCTAATAATATAGCTTTTGTAATACCCGTAGATCTCATATCCGATTTAAGTTTTTCAATTTGTGCAGTAGGAACTACTGTTGTGTAATTTTTTGCTTCAACAATACATTCTGCGCCATTACTCAAAGTCAACAATCCATCACCAACATGTGATGTTGATGCAGTATCCACATACTTGCAATCTCTAAATTGTGTACTAATCGTTTCTTCCAATACATATTCAAATACCTTACCTTTAGCAGTAGATTTTGAAATTCCAAACAATCTATTAATAGTTGGTTCTAAACCTTGATCAATTTGTGTTTGAATATTGTCTGTTGTAAATGTTCCTTGGAATTGTTCTGCATACCATTTTTCAAAAGCAAATTTTGCAAAGCCATTTAACTCTTCCCTACTGTACTGTTGTAAGGAAGAATGATTTGTTTCATCAATATCAATTTGAAATGTCAATTCATTCATTAATATAAATTGATATTTGTCTTTAATAAAATAATTTCATTTATTTCTCATAATTTGCAATAACAGTGTCCATTTGCGCAATGATATTATGAAATAAATATTTAATTTCTTCACAATTTTTAATATTGATACTACATTCACACATTTCTCCACTAACATGAAATGATACGATTTCTCCTATCTTTTCTATTTTAATTTCTCCATTGCTTTGTTTGAAAGATATAATTCCATCTGAACCATCATTTAATGAATCATAAAATGTATTGATTATTTGTCTTTTTTCTGCATTTGTCAAACGATTATTTACATAAAAATCACCCATCATTTCGGACGAAAATAAAAAATTGCCTATTTTGATTTCATCAAGATAAAATATTATATCCAAACACAAGTGAGGTCTATCTTCCTCCTCATCGTGATAATCAAACGCAATAATTCTAATATTTTCCATTGATATGAGTATTGTAATTATGCAATGGAAGTGATTTTCAATTTTTATAAAAAAGTTGATATTTGGATATCATGAGTTTATGTTGTATATTTTGTTAATGCTACAAGTCAAACAACATATTAAAACATACTTTACAGAATATTTTAAAAAAACAAATACTTTGTCAAGTGATATTTTTAAATTCAATATGTTTAATGATGATTTGTATATTTCAAATATATTTGCAAGTCTAATTTACAAACACCATCATTGCAATATGCACAATCGCCGTGGTATAAAATTAATGGACTTATATGAAGAAATTAAATTGTTAAAAGATTACAAATATATTCCATCGCAAATTATTGTCGGATTAGTAAATATAATTCCATTTTATTCATGTAACATATGTATTGGATCATCAATGTATATTCGAAAACAAACATTATTTACATATTCATTACAAACATGCATTGAAAAATATGATTTGAATATATTGTTTAAAGTTGAAGATAATTTTTTATCTCATAAACGATTTGATGACATGCATATTGAGAAATCAACTGGACCCAGACCAGATATTATATTTGATGATTTAAAATTGGTTATTGAATATGACGAATCTCATCACAATAGTTCTAAACAAACAATTGATGATATAAAACGAGACGAAATTATAAATGCACTTCAATACAAGGTATTGCGTTTTCGTGAAAATAATGACATCAAAATGTTTATCGAGAATGAATTTTTGCCAATTATTAATCATCAAATATTCCTAAATAATCCAAGTAAATTACCTGAATATATTGTAAAATTATTTTGTGACAAAGGTCATGAACCAGATCATGTCAATATGTTAGTAAAAAGTCAATGTATTGATATTGTAAATGGATGTGAATATGATGCAATTGGTACAAATCCAACTAATATTACAGTTTCTATACTTTTATGTTCCTTGCAAATGGGTGACGATGATGTTGATTGCGTCCAAGATATTCTCGAAAGTTGTGACGATCCATACATTGATAATATAGATCCATCATTAATTGTGTTGTCGCCAAACGCAATGGAGTATTTATTGGATAATTTAACAGTTGAACAATCGCCAGTTATTCTTCAATTTCGAAAATTATATAGAGAAATTAAAAAAACATTTTTATATCATACATTTACATCAACCATTGAATTATCACTTTTACAAAAAGATACGGTTCAAACATTAATTAATATAACAAATTCTGCATATGAACGTTGTAATGCGGATAATTTTGCGAAATCAAGAAAAAAAGAAGCATTGTACAATGATCAAAATAAAAAACTTTTATTGTATGAGCAAGTATTTGAAAATATGTTAACTAAAAATTGCAGAGGTGTCATTAGAAAACCATTACCAATAGTTTTAAAAAAATTAAAGCATGGAAAAGCAATTATTCCAGAATTACCACAACTAGTATATTCAAATGAAAATGCAGATTATATCAATAAAAATGACATTCAAATGTATGTTGATATAAATATACGGTTGTTAAAATATGGCAACGTTAATAGCCCTAAAGCAATAATTGCTAAACTTTTAGAAAAATTAAATATACCCACATATGAATATAATAATTCAAATATAATTCAAAATTGTAAATGGATTAATGTAGTTATTTAATCCAAATGTTTGGCACTATACCATTTTTTAACTCCTGTTTGTATTTCACCAGATTTAATTTTTTTATAAAGGCGTCTATAATCTCCTTTTTTAAATCCACGAGTTTTAAGTTCCTTTGGTAAATAATGAACTGCACCAGATTTAATTTTTGGTGTGTTAATTTTACCAGATGACTTTACCGGAACTATGGCACATGACAAAATAAATGGTCCATGAAGAAATTTATTTAAACTAAATGCATGATTTATTATGAGAAATATATCATCATCCTTCACTTCGTATTCATTTAAATAATTCTTAATAATTAACATTGCACCGGGTTGACTATTACTCGAACCAATTTTGCAAATACGTCTACCATAAATACCATATACTGTACGCAATTCTTCATTTTCTTTCATTTCATTACGAAGAGTTTCTAAATAATCGTTGATATCTTGATTCATTAATAATATCCCACAATATAATATAAAAAATCACCCGACGTTTTATATCAATTAATCTAAATGTTTGGCACTATACCATTTTTTTATACCAGATTCAATAATACCCGATTTTAATCCGTTATACAAACGTCTATAATCTCCTATTTTAAATCCACGCGTTTTTAATTCTTTGGGTAAATAATGAATTGCGCTCAATTTAATTTGAGATTTTATTATTTTACCTGTTGCTCGAACAGGTATTATCTTGCATCCCATTATCATTGGTCCATGTAAAAAACTTTTGAAATTAAATCCATAAGATACAATTAAAAATGTATCTCCTTCATCCACTTCATATTCTTCCAAATATGTTGCAAGAATTTTATTACTGTCCCGTTTGCTATTACTTGAACCTATTTTACTTAATTTTCTTCCATATACTCCATAAATTACAAATAATGAATTATTTTCTTTCATTCTGTTGTATAATGAACATACATAGTCTAATATTTCTGGATTCATTTATATTATCATACAATAAAAATAAATAAAATGATTGAAATAAATTAATTATGTAACAATGTTAACTAAACATGTTCTAGTCATCCTGAGATTAACATTAATATCTTTTAGATCAAGTTCAGTTTTTTGGAAAACATCACTATCAACAAATTCATCATCCAGGTCAGTAATTACGTTGTCATCACATACAATCCTCAAATACTTTAGCCATAAATTAGGACAATTGTACTTTGATAGTTTGCATTTATCTTTTTCATATTGATGCATTTGTTCATCAATACTGTCGTCAAGATAATCAATTAAGACATCCATCTCGAAAATATAATAATTTTCTTGAACAATGTAACTCAAAAGTCGAATTGCAACTTTGGTATCGAGTTCATTTAATTTTGTTTTTAGCTTTATCAAACCATTATTTGATAATCTTTCAAACTCGGTAAGATTAGAATCATATTCAGAATTGCACCATAATTTATATTCATCAGCCGATTCATTTTCAATTGACACAAGAATTTCAAGAATTTGTGTGATCATAGTTTTTAATTGATATGTGGACATTACTTACTAATATATCAACGTACAATGCATGAAAAAATCATTTTTTTGCATAAATAAAATATAAATTACATAATAATATTGACTAATCCTGTGTCGGATAATCTAATATTAAGACCAATATCATTAATATCCAAATCAATTCTTTGGAAATTGTCATCAATATTATTTTGTTGAATCGTGGAAATAATAGTTCTATCTTCACATGCGATTCTTAAATACTTTAACCATAAATTAGGATATCTAAATGTTTCTAGTCTAGATTTATCTAATTCATATTGAGCAATAAGTTCATCTGTGCTGTCATCAACATAACTAATCGGATTATTTGTATCAAAAACACAATAATCTTCATGAACAATTGAGATCAATAATTGAAATACAACTTTAACATCGATTACATTCAACTTTGTTCTCAAGTTTATTAAGCCAAGTTGTGATAATCTTTCAAATTCATTAGTAGCAGAATCATGTTCAAAATTATGCCACAATTTATAATCATTTGTAGATTCGTTTTCAACTGATATAAGAAGTTCAAGAATTTTTCCAATTAATCCTTTTATTTGGTGCAATTGACATAAAAACATTAATAGTTATTAATACTATATATAGTGCGTACAAATTTCATTTTTTTGCATAAACATCAATAATTTGAACAAAAATTGATTTAACAATCTGCTATAAATATATGTTAACATTTACTAATGGAATTGTTAATTGATAAATATGCAATAAGAACAAAGGATGATGTAATATTTAATAAAGAAATATATAATCGTTTGATAGGCACAATTCCAAGTCCCCAAAGATTGTTGCAAGATAAATCATATTTTGAAAATTCTACGCGCTCATCATTAAAAGAAGCTGTAAACGATTTTTTGATAAATCAACGACTTTTGAGAAAGCATAAATATTCAATGATTGGTAATTTATTAATTCATGGATTTAATAAAACTGCCCTAGTCAATATATTGCTACATGAATTATATGGTCCCGATGTAAGAAACATTAGAACAATCCCATATGATATAGAGAGTTATAATGCAAAAGAAAAGATCGTTGATATTAAGCAATCTGCATATCATATTATTATTGAAGCAAATGGTACTGGTCTTGATAAAATAGTTATACAAGAAATTATTAAAAATTATGCTACGACTCGCTTTTTCAAAACAGAAGAAACAATGGTACCGTTTAAAATTGTGTTAATTAAAAATGCGGATAAATTATCAACATATGCACAAGCATCTTTAAGAAGAACTATGGAATGTTATTATGACACATGCCGTTTCATTTTATGTTCATCCGAGACATCAAAAATTATTGGTCCATTAAGATCAAGATGTTCGAATATAAGACTACCCAAGCCATCAAATAATGATTTGACAACCTTTATAGCATGTGTGGCAAAGAAAGAAAATATTATTATTACAGTTCCACATATAAGACATATTGTGTCAAAATCTAACAGAGATGTTAAAACATGTTTGTGGTGGTTGCAACATTATATATATCATATATACGATTATTCTGAATCATGGAAATTACACATGAAGCAAATTACATCAATATTGGATTATATTTATCGCAAAAAAACAGTTATAAAAATCACAGGATTAATTACGTTGCGATCAACCATTAATAGTTTGTTATTGACTAACATACCATGTAGACAAATCATGAAAGAATTTTTGTTTCAAATGATTGGTCAAAACCCTGAATATCCACAAATTCTTCATAAAAAGGTCATCGATATATTTTACAAATATGAACAAAGACTTGCCACAGGTACAAGACATATAATTCATATCGAGGCGTTGTTTATTGAGTTGTGTAAAACTATGTATGAAATGGAAAAACCTACAATAAAAACCGGAGGGGTTACTGTTGCTACTAGAAGAATCATCGGTAAAAAATAAATTAATTTGTTTTATGCATTAATAGATTCATTAAATTGAAATATTGACGCATGTTTGCATTTATCAGCATGTAAAGGATTGCACGCAATGCATGTCTCTTCATCTACTAAAATAGTTTTGCCACTATTATTGTTTATTATGGCATGATATGTGACATTTGGTTTGGATAAAATAGTTTTTACCATTGCATTATCCCCAAATTGTAATGAATCCTCATTCATATAATCAAAATCTACTAACAATTCTTTTTGTTTATTATTTGGCATTAGATGTATCAGATCCACCAAAGTACAACAATGATATTGTAGGTCGATGCCGTCAGGATCTATAAACATAATAATCGATTCAATTCGTTTCGGTACACCAAATTCACGATAAATTGGTGACAAAATTGAATATTGCATTCTGCATTTATGACATCTAATAATTCCATTTGTTTCGTTTGTTCCTAGGACCATATTTTGAAATGCACACTTTTCTTTTTCTTCTAAATCAAACAACAGACGTTTATCAAGTTGACCGATATGCATTTCATTACCAAATTTTTCACGAATGGTATCTGCTAAACAGATTGAACAGATCGAATGCTCACATTGTAATCTTTTTCCACCACCACGTTTCCTAGTTAAAAAACCACATTTTCCACATTCTTCACTTTCATATGTTAAAAGAGGGGTGCATTCCTTGGAACTCATTATTATATATAAACATGCGATTGTGTATGTATATTTTTCAATTTTTAATAAAATAATAGTTTTGCTTAAACACTTGTCAATTCTTCTAAAATTTCTCTAACATCATCATTGTCAAATTTGTCATATGGATTTTGTGTCAGTTTTTTACTTAACATTGTGTTGATTGCGTCAAAAAATTTCGAACATTCGGTCATGGTTGTTAAATATTTTTTATACGGTTCATCATCTCCTGTCGAACCTTTTATGTTTTCATTCTTACCATTTTCATCTTCTTTAAATTCAAGAATATAATGACGAATAAACATTTTGCGAACATTTGATGGCAATTTACCAATAAGAATAAAATCCCAATCAATAAGCTCAAAATAATCAAGACTGAATGTATGAAACATCAAAACATCTTTAAGAAATTTTGTTTCGTCCCATAAATAATAGTCATATAATTCATCACCCGATGTGCCAGTACCAATACCATTTTCTGGTAATATTTCTGTTAAATAACCATAATTGGTGCGATAAAGAGTGTCATCATTACTTTTATTGGAAACAGTATTTAATGCCTTAGTAACAATAAGTTTAAATTCTTCTAGTGACAATACGCTCATTAATATACTATAATTATTGTATATAATGTGTTATAAATTCATTTTTTCATTAAACATTGAATATATAACTTAATAATATAATGTATATTACTATTAATGACTTTTTACTTTGGTGCACATGTCAGCGTTACAAAACTGATCCAATCATTAACCGAAATTCGAGATTTAGGAGGTAATTTTGCTCAAATATTTGTTAGTAGTACATTTGGTAAATACAATGCTAATTTAATAAATAAATATGATGAAAAGAAAGATGAAATTAGATCTTTCTTAGAAGAAAATGATATGAAACTTGTCATTCATTCCCCATATACATTAAATTTTGGACAAGATATGTCAGAAGTTCCATTAAAAACACAACTTATTTGTGATGAATTACAGGTTGCTCACAATATTGGTGCGATAGGTTGTGTAATTCATGTTGGAAAACACCTGAAACTTGATGAGTCTGAATCAGAAGAATTGATGCATTATAATATAAGTCATATTTTGAATTTCATTAAAAGAAATAAACTCAATTCGAAACTTATTTTGGAAACTGCTGCAGGTCAAGGTACAGAACTATTTGTTACAACAGATAATGACATATCACCTTTGGCAAACTTTTTTAATAGTTTTTCTAGTGTACAAAAACAATATTTAAAATTGTGTATTGATACATGTCATATATTTGTTGCTGGATATGATATTAGAACAAAAGAACAAGTTGCTCAATTGTTTGATGATTTTGCAGAACATGATATTTTACAACACATTGCATTAATTCATTTTAACGATGCAAATAAAGATTATGCGACGCGAGTTGATCGACATGCTGCAATAGGTCATGGATATATTGGAGTAAAAGGATTATGTGCTGTATTAAAACAAGCAAGAAAATATAGAATTCCATGTGTTTTGGAAACTCCCGGAGATTCATATACTGGAGAAATTCCATGGATAAAAGAAAATTTTGTTGACAAAAAGAAAAAACTTGTCAAGAAAAAATGAATTGATATTATATTAGTAAATATCATTACTGTATTAAATGCAATTTTATACTAGTCATAAATATTCTAGTAAGTATGATTTTACTGCTATCATTAACGAAAATAACATTACATTTATGTTTGTTGATTGTGACGATCGGGATATATATTGAACAGATGTGGCAAAACACCAACTAATGGATCTATTGAAATTATCAAATATTGTTTAGATAATCAAGAAAAAATACATTATAAATTTTATCATAACCAGGTATATATTTATTTTGCACATTTACATCATAATTATGTTATAAAGTTGAATCTTGTTATCAATAAATCATCGATCGAAAATACAAATAATTTTGAACAACAAAATGCAAATCGTGTTGATAAGTTAGAACAACAGATTAAAAATCTAAGTGATCAATTGTCTATGGTTCAACATGCACAACATGATCATCATCATAAATTTAAAGATATAGATCGTAAAAATGGATTCCACGATTGTTGTTAAAAAATATTTTTTTTAATAAACAAATCATTCCATACAAATATGTACAAAAATCAATTATTTTTTCGAGAAATTAATTTTTTTACCAGATTCAATGAAAAGTTGACGTTTGGTTTTTGCGATAAAGCTGTTTTTAATTTCAAGAATATCGGCCATATCGGCTTTTAATTGCATAACTTCGTTATTTAATCACATAACTTTATTATTTAGTTCCCGTATTTCTCTGTCATTTGATACACGATTTAATACAAGTGTAAATTTAAAATTAAAAATATTGTTAATTTCAAAGTCAACATGCATTTTATTTTGAATAAATTTATGTGCGAATGCTCTTGTATTATTCATACAATATTCCACAGCTCTTTGAAAATTTATAGGATCTAATTTTGTAATCTCAAATATATCATCTTCATATAGTACTAATTCAAATGTGTTGCAATTGTACAATGTTCGGACAAAGATGATGTTTTGGCAATATTTATATTTTCATCAAATATATAACTTGCAAATACATTGATAAATGTTGACTTGCCAACACGTGCACAACCTATCATTGATATGACAAATGTTTGTTTGTTGCTACTACATGTTGGCAGAGAATTAAATATTAATTGATCATTTTCAATTGTTACTAATTTTCCAAAAGAGTAGTTTTTGTCAGTACTAGTGGCATTGCCCATTAATACAATTATAAATTAATTATAGTATTTAGATTGTTCAATTTTTAATCACAATCGATGGAATTTATAACGATATTTATCAACCATTTCACTCATAAATTGCCTATCTCCCATTTCACAAATAATATCATTTTCTAAATTTTTCAATGTTCCCTTATTTATTTTGATTTGACATGTATGCTTGTAAAGTTGACCATGTTCAAACCAAAAATATCTTCCAAATGTTCCGCCCATATTGCCATCTTGAACTATAAGAAACATATCAATTTTATCATTTTGAAACAATTGTTCATTAATAAATGCTGTATGAAATTTAGTGCGTGAATTTAAGAATAATTCTCTAAAGTGTTCGTTATGAAAATTGGTTTCGTTAATAGAATTATTTAAGTTTTCAGTGCATTCTTCCATTAATAATACAATATATTATCATATTGCGTTATTATTTCATTTATTTTTCATTTTGCTTTGATAACATTTGACGATAATTAAATGAAATGATATTGTTTTTCATAATATATTCTAGTATTATCACACATATATCCCCCATCATGAAATTTTCGTACAAACAATAAATCGTTAACTATTATATTTTGTATGTTTTCGTATGCATGAAATTTAGCATATTTCTTTTCTATAATTTCGTACAAATCTTTCAAAAACACATGTTTGCATAAATTGTACGAATTCCATAAAATCGGTCCACAATCCGCCTTATTTACTAAAAAATCATCTAAATGTACATTGAATTGTGCAAATATAGATTCAATAAAATAATTTTGTTTAAATTTTCCATGATATAAAAACTCATGACACGTAAATAATTTTGGACCATAATTTGGACCATACGAATTCAACATAAAGATATTTCCATTTTCACAAATCATATTGTCCAAATCATACATGTTATTGTTTGATAATTTGTTTAAAAACGAATCATTGAATCTTGAATGTGTTCCATAAAATATTACATAAATTGCATTGATAGTATAAAACATCACAAATCCAATATCTTTATCAATACTATGTGCAATTGTACCTGTTTTAAATGAATCCAAAATATTATTTAATATGGTACAACTGTGATCATTAAAATAATTACATACAAATGATATGCATAATGCTGAATTTACAGTCATTAAATTTTCATTTATTATGACACTATTATGATTGACAATATATCCATGGTTAGTATGAGTAAAATGATTTCCCATGTTTATTTAATCTATATTATAAAACGAAATAAATAAATTTAGGTATGTATTATAATGTCGATGGACCATTATCCTAGGGAATTTTTGGATGTTAATTTCCTAATATCCACTTTATATTCGTTTTTGCATTCAAAATCGGGAAGTAAAAAAATGTTACCTGACGTCAATTATAAAAACATAACATTAGATGATTTTAAACTTATGTTAAAATCTGAACAACAAATAGAATTGCTAAACAGTATATTTGTGGACGATATTAAATATTTGTATGATCAAAAAAATAAACATATACTAAAGCGTTGTGACGGTGTTTTATCTACAGATATTACACTAGTTCCATACGCAGATGATCGCATGTGTATGGATTCACATGAAAATGCAGATTCTTTAATTGCATGGATATTAAGTGATCTAGTTATAAAAGGCGTTACAAATGGAATTTTATTGAATATATTAACAGTTGACATACGACTCAGTCAGTTGAAACCGTTTATAAAGAAATTTAATAAAATGAAAAGTTTATTAAATAAGGCTGACGATACGCAAATAAAATGTACAATTAGTGAACATTTTTATAAGAAACAATTGCTATCAATGTTTTCCCCAACGCCTGAACAAATGGAAATAATTATTTTCCAAATTATGGTAATTTTGGTAAAAATTCAATCAATATATCCCAATTTTCGTCACAATACATTAACTCCAAATTCTGTTGCAATTTATTTGAAAAAACCTCAAGAAATAACCGTTACATTAAACGAACATACTCATACATATAATGATATAGGAATTGAAGTAAAATTGATGAATTTTTCTCAATCAATTATCAGTGGAATTACAGATAACAATTCGTTATTACCTGAAAATAAATCCATATCTTCTGATTTTGATATTTTATCATTTTTGGAAGCGATAACAAGTAATGATATTTATAACGCTGAAACTTTGATAAATAAAATCAAAAAATTTTCGATGATTAATGTAATAATGACCGAATATTTTACTTTAGGTGATGATATTAATACAATGGATGGTGGAGGATCTAAGAAAAAGAAGAAGTCTCGGGCTGCAAAAGGTTCTAGACAACTTGCTCATGTTAATGTGTCATCTTCATATGGATCAAGTAGCTCTGGAGTACCAAACTATGATCCAGACAGCATAGATAACATGGATGATGTGTCACCATATAGTTCTCCAAGTGAGTCACGTTCTGGTAAAGGAAGTATGATGCCTTCTATGTATCCCGGATCATATTCTAATGCAGGATATTCGTCTGGTAATATGGGATCGTCGTCTATGGCTCAAAGTGGTATGCCTTATAATATGGGTCAGGGTCCTATGGGTCCACAATCGATGGGTTCTTACCCACAATCGATGGGTTCTTACCCACAATCAATGGGTCATATGGGGTCACAATCAACAATGGCATCTGCAATGTCCAATTTTGGAATGCAACAACCTGGTAATACACAGGCTGCAAATCTTTTACAAATGGCTGAAAGAAGTGGATATGCGGCTCCACAATCAATGATGAATCCTGATATGAATATGATGGATATGATGAGTGGTGGTCGCGATCCCGATTTAATGCCCGATGATGACGATGATGACTCAAAAAATGATGATGACATGGATGGTGGATTTTTGGAACTGACTGAAGTTGAACCAAGAACCAATAATAATTTTACCGATATGGATGGTGGATTTCTGGAACTGACTGAGTCAGATGATACTGGAAATAAAACCGACAAACAATCTGATTTTTTTTTTCATCGCTAAATAATATGACAGGTGGTGCAGGAAGAGTAATACCTAAACTTAATACTCTATCTAAAGCAACTCCTTTCAAATCTACTCCTGATGAGAAATATGCCACATATACACATAATCAAGACAAATCAAAACAATGGAAAGATAATGAAAAATTGTTTAAAACTGCACCAGAAAAACAGCCTATTATGCAACTGACCGTTGTTGATAATGGTACTGCACCAGCTCCTCCCGTAGCAAAGAAAATACCAATTAATATTTTCCCATCATCAACTGTACCAAGTTTTCATCCAAGTAATCCTGTATCAAATTATTTGTTACCATCTGGACAAGGTGTAAACAATGTACCAATTATCAAATCATACAATATTAATGTTCAAGGTATGGATGGTAGTATGGTTAGAGCATCTGAAGTATTCGAAGACATTCTTCCGGATTCAAATATTGCGCAAAACAGAATGGTAACATTAAGTGAAAGAAATAATTTGCATAGATATATTCGAACAGTTATTATTAAGAGAGGTGATGGTGAAGGAGTATCATTAAATGGTAAGAAGCCTGAATTACTAAATTTATTGTCATATTTCAAAATGCTGGAAGTTAATCCATACCACTATTCGAATATTACGCAAAATCATTACAAAACATTAGCAGATGATTTCATTATGTTTAAATCTTGTTACCCAATTAGGGTTAATAAAAAAATTAGTGACATTGGTTGTGCTATAGATAGCATTGGTGCAAATGTTCGTGTATATTCAATGAGTATATATGATGAAATGTCATACATTATGTCTGAATCTGTTGGAGATCATCAAATTACTAAACTTGCATCAGACTTGTGGAGAGAAATTATGTTTTACACTTATCTTAGAGAAGAAATTCTCAAGAGAAAGGTATGTCCGCATTTTCCATTTATTCATGGCTATTTCATTACTGACAACAACAGTATTGATTTTGAAAAACTCAAGGGTATTAAGAAAACTGTAAATTCATTAAACCCTGATGGAAAACATGCCAATGATGTGTTTCGTAATAAAGTATTTCAAGAAAATTTCGACGGTGTTGTTACAACTAAAGATGGATACAATTTTACTATTAAAACTAATGGAGCAAAAGCTAAACAAAATACAGAAACAATTAAATTTAATGAAATATCAGTAAGAAAATCTAGGTTAATGAATTCTGAAAAGGTATCATACCTTGATGGAGAATATGACGTTAATATGAGATCTAACCGTTGTGTCGTTGCAGTAACCGAAGCACCAGATATGAATATTATTGATTGGTCCACTAGAACATATGTTATTGAAGATGGACCTGTCAGAAAACAAATTAATACAGGAATGCATTCCGATTTAGCATGGAAAAGTGTTATTTTTCAAATGTATATTTCGTTTCTAGTTATGTTTTCGCGTGGAATTGTGATTAAAGAATTTTCATGGGCTAAGAATATTTACATTAAAAATCTTACTACAACTGGCGCAATAGGTTTTTGGAAATATATTACAAAAGATATTGAATTTTATGTTCCAAATATGAAAGCTCTAGTTATTATTGATTCTTGTTTTGATACGGTAACAAATGGCTACAAAAAAGAATTGACAGGTTTTGATTTTAAATTAAGAGGAGATTTTTATGGTGATATTCCTGTCCCAGGGAGATTTGTATATCCCACATCAAAACCAACAATGGAGGATTTTAAAGATATGTATGAACAGATGTTTCCAACAGATTTGTTTAATGATAATGCATCATTTAAGTTAAATGGCGGGATGATGCCTAGTGAAGAAGTTAATAATTTGTTAGAGGCGTTAGCTAGAAAATCTGATGATATATTTGGCGCGGTTGGTGATATTCGACTATTAACGGAAAAAGCAGAATCAATCAAAGAATTAATTAAACCAATGATGGAAAACTTTGGATGTTTTCTTCACAATAAAGTCGGTTCTCAAATCGTAGAAGTTGATCAAGGTCAATTGTTTGACGCAGGAGACAATATTAATGAATGTAAGCGTGGAAATCTTGTTGCGGTTAATTTATCTGGTGGAATAGCAGAACTTTATGAATGGGCAATATATATTGGTAGAACTGGTATGGGTGTACATTCTGTACTTAATTATGACGGACATAGATACAATATTATTGATAATGTTGATAGAAATAAAATTAGAAGATCATATGGAACTGTACCACAACAATACAAAGGGGATTCAAAGATTGCGTCCGCTGATGAATTATTAGAGACGTATAATGTACGAGTTTAATGAAAAAAATGATATTTTAATAACATACACCTTTATTTATTAATTATTAATGGAGTTTAATAATGAAACGTTATATGAAGCCGTAAATTTATTTAAAATAAATAGGGATCATGCAATATCATTATATGGACCTATGAATACTTGGAATGTTAAAAATGTGACAAATATGAAATCTTTATTCAATAATTACATGTCATTTAATGAAGATATCAGTTCATGGAATGTTAGTAATGTAACAAATATGAGTTATATGTTTTGTTATGCTTGGAAATTTAATCAAGATATTAGTGCATGGTTAACTGGAAATGTAACAGATATGAGTTTTATGTTCAGTTGTGCTTATAAATTTAATCAAAATATTAGTAGTTGGGAAGTTAGTAATGTAACAAATATGAATTATATGTTTTGTAGTGCTCGTAAATTTAATCAAAATATTAGTAGTTGGGAAGTTAATAATGTTATTGTTATGAATCATATGTTTTATAATGCCTGTGAATTCAATCAAGATATTTCACAATGGAATGTTAATAATGTAACAAATATGAGTTATATGTTTTGTGATGCACATGAATTTAATCAAGATATTTTTAAATGGAACGTAAGTAATGTTACAGATATGGGTTGTATGTTTTCTGATGCTCATAAATTTTCACAAAAATATCAGTTCATGGAATGTTGAGAATGTTAATACAAATTATATGTTGAATAGTACAAAATTGGTGGAAGAATTGATTGAATATGGATATGATGAATATAATCCTTTTAAAACCAATACTATTTTTAATAAATTACTGATAAAAAAACTATTTGCCTATAAAAGAAGAAAAGATTTCCTACAATTTTTGGTTATATTAGGTTACATGCCAATAAATGGTTCATGTTTGTCAAATAACAATCATAAAATATTTGAAGTGGAAAATTTGTGTAAATATATTGCAAAATTTATGTAAAAAGTTATTAACAACAAAATAATTATTTATAAACATAAATTATAATACAATAATGGCTGGAGGATTGACTGGAATACCATATCATATCGAAACATTAAAAAATTGTCCTCGATTTGCAAACATCATTAAAAAGCGTTCATCAAACACAAGCATATTGATAAAAGAATATTATACAGTATGCAAACGATGTTCTGATCATCAACGAATAATTGTCGACCATTATTTTTTATGTTGTGGTCATTGTTTATATGTTAGCTCAAAACCATATAAAATATATCATAATGTCGACGAATAACAAATATGTAAAATAATTGACAAATAATTGGCATGCATGTATTTATTTAGTTAGCAATGGCAAATAACATTGACAATAGTGATAACAATAGTTGCATAATAGACGATAAAATGCTGGCATTAATAGCAGAATTACATAGAGGTAATTTATCCCGAATATTGATGTCAATACATACAATTGGAAATTCACGTAGAAATAGATACGAAGCATATCAATTGTATATTGATTGTGAACGTGTTATAAAAAGTGACGATATATATAATGTTGCTGAAAGAAGACGAATATATGAAAATGTTTGTAAATATAGATTGTTTTCTGCTGAACAAAAAACTAATTTATGGAGAGAAGAATTTACTGATTAAAAATTGATAAATTAAAAAATACAAATAATTATTTATTTATTATATAATGATTGATAATGTCAATAATTTAATCACAATAAAGCATATAATAGCGTTAATACATTTATGTGGAAAAAATTGTTTGGATCGTGGATTGACAGATCATTTAATAAAGCAAAAATTGTATGTTCGATGTAAAAATATTATCAATTCAACAAATACATCAATAATCGATAAAAAACTTTTGTTTAAAACTGTATGTAAATATGACACATTTTCTATTGAACAAAAAACCAGTTTGTGGAGAAAAGAACTTGATGACTAAAAAATTGATAATTTAATAAGATACATATATTTATTTATTTGATAATGACTGATAACATTGATGATCCAGAGAATTACAGTATTGCATTAAACGAAGATGTTGATTCCGATGACGATTTTGATTATGTACAACATCAAATTGATTTTAACGCGTCAATATCAGAATATAATAAAGAACGTGTTCATAGTGTAATAGTTTTAATTAATTTGCACAAAAATAGTTGTTGTGCAAAAATCATAAAAAATCATGTGTATATTCGATGTAAAGACATTATAGAATCAAAAACAGTTCTGTTTGAAGACAAAAAACTTGTTTATGAAAATATTTGCAAATATACATTATTTTCTGATAGAGAAAAGCGTAGTTTATGGTTAGAAGGTTTTGATTAATTGTTGTTAATTATTTTTTTATAAAAATCAAAATGCATATAAACATAAAATAATAAATGATATTAATGAGAATTTTAGAATTAATATTATATGAAGCAAATCGACAAGAACAAATAAAAGAATCTAATGTATCAAAAAAATATACACTATGTAAAAGAAGATTATTTACTGAAAATATCAGAATTCCTTTAAACACATATTACATAAAATGCACTAAATGTCATGAAAATATTCCATATGATATAGTTGTATCACATTGTATGAATTGCAAGATTTGTTATCAAGATCCAGAATGGTGTAAAGATCACGAATGTGTTTTATATTGTGCTAAACCAGATATTGTATACAAAAATGTAGATCAATTACAAAATAATGCAATTGAATAATAAATAATTATTGACAAAGAATTAATCTCTGAAAGTGTCTGCCAATTGTTCTCCCTCATCATCAACATCATCTAAATCTTCGTCAACATCATATGCACCCTGTGCTTCTTCCTCTGAATACAATTCTTCTTTTAATTTAGCAGCTTCTTCATCATTAAGATTGCTAAATATATCAATTTGATTTGTTTCGGATCTCAAATATAAATTTGATTCCATTTTGATAAACTTTTTAACATCAGAATAATTCATACTTACTTCGCGATAATTAATTGATTTATACTGTTCTTCTATAATTTTTGAAATTAAATATATGATATTAATTTTAGAATGTTCACTAGAATTCATTTCTACAAATCTATTAAATTCATTACACATATATAGAATTAATTGATGATCTGCATTATCTAACTTAATAATATCTGCGGCATATAAATAATCTTTATTAAACACAATATTTATATCAGCGGGAATCTTCTTGTAATATAAACTTCTTGTAACCTCATTGATGTCTGAAAATATTTTACCCTTGTCATCACGAACATCAATGTTCTTGAATTTATTTGCAAATTTTGCAGCAAGATTCTCGCTTTTCTTCTTTTTATCAAAAATCATTTGATTCAAAACTCTTTGTATAGAAAACAAAACATTTTTAACATTTTGAATTCGCACTTTAACGATATCCGCAATAAATTTATGCAATTTATAATTTTCAAGTGTGACATCTTTATCGATGATTTCTTGAATATCTTCATCAATAGAATAATTCATATGAGTGTGACCTAAAAATAGTAACATATGTAGCACAGAAAATGTTGGTTTCAAATTATTATTTGTTCCATAAACCGTAATATAATTGTCACCAGAACGATATCCTAAATATTCATAACTTTGGGAATTATAATACATGTGAACATCATTTTTCTTATTGTGAAATAAATATACATTTGTTTTGAATTGGGGATCATTTTTCTTAAATGAAATTGATTTATCCTTATTCAGTATAACATATGGTTCGTCAAGTTTATTACCACGATAATCATGATCAACATGATATACTGTGTGTCGTAAATATAAATTAGTTCCATCAATTTTGGCATCTTTTCCAATTATTGCTTCCCATTTTTTAATACTTGCTTCAATATACGTATAAAAATCTCCACGATCAACGTGATCATACACTATACGATGGGCTGGTTTTTTAGCGTAATTTTTTAGCACAGGAGAAACGGATTTTCGTTTTTTATTAAGTTTATCAATTTGCGCTTGTGACATTATCTCATTCATTGTTACGGTATATCGAAAAGATCTAAATGATGTTCCAAAATGTCTGGGCCACACAACTGGACCAAAATCTGACAATTCTGTGTATGGCTGAAGCATTATTTCTTTTTCTGGTGTAGCCTTAAATATTAGCTTGTTTCCTGATGTAATTACTATTTTTTTATTTACACTATCGCCAATAATCTTAATACTTTCTTTTGCGATATCTCCCGAATATTCTGTTCTAAGTTGTCTAAAAAATCGTTTGGCAAACAAATCATACACATATTTTGAACCATCTGTAGTTGTATTTGTATCCAGAATATCATTTATTGCGTCAATGACAGTATGAATTACCATTTTTTGAGCTTGAGCGTTTATGATAGATTTTTTTTCTGGTTGATCACCGAACCACATATTATACTTTACCGTTATTCCTGACAAAATAAAAATTACATAACATAACAATTTATAATTAATAATTGGCGTTACATCATTTGCCATATTTACACGAATATTAATATTATTAAACATATTGATACCAATTTTTTCAAACACATAATAATTTAATAATTTATCATTTGGAATATTCCGAATACTTCCATTATTAATTTCAACTATTAGCCATAAAATCACATATGCAACAATATTATTCAACTTTGATTTCTTAAATTTATCTACTTCTTTTGATGAGAACGTAAATATTTCATTCTTCAATTCAAATAAGAAAAATTGTGTCAATTGGGGAGATATTCCATATTTACTCATTGAATCTTCTAAACGAGCACGTCTACTTTTCTCCGAATTAAGAGTAATAATTTTTTCATATTGTAAATTTATAACATCAATCATGTTTTTAATAATACCCTGACGTTTCATTTCATTACTTAATCCTGATCCAGATAAATGAGACATTCCTATTGCACTAGCAAATTTTTCCATAATTCTTCCAATATTTTTAATTGATATGGAATATTTTTCATATTCGGCAATCTTTTCTAATGATGTTTGCAAAGACAATGTAAGAGTTATTCCTTCTTCGGTAGTAGATGTCCAATCCGAAATATACTTTTTAAGTTTAACATATTGTGAACAAGATTTGCATACAAATTCCTTATCAGTATTTTCTATGACAAATTCTTTAATAAATTCTTGAAGTTTATCATTATATTTATTTGGATGCCTCATTCTTAGTTCCATAATTCTATTATATGTAATAACATGTTGACATATCGTACTATTATACAATGTTCCTTCTTCAGTTGCATCAACATTAATGATTTCATCCTTGCTGATTTTTCCACATGACTTTTGATTCGAAAGAGGAACAAGTTTGGTTTGCAAACCGGGAATTATAACAGGATCATCTTCTACTTTAGCAATATGTACTTTATTATAAATATAATTTATAAGTTCATGCTGTCTTTTCTTACTTAATGGCATTGCACTTTTAGATATGCAATTTGCTAAACCAAACATTTCGTACATGGATAAATTGGAAGTTGTTTCTAATACATTAATGATTTTTTCATATGTTAAATCAGATATTTCGTCAATAATATATTCAATTACACTTCTATAATAGTCATCAGACGACATTGAATCGATTTCAACGAATCTTTTATCCAAGTCTTTTGTTCTATCAAAAATCCAATAATATACTTTCTGAGAAGTATTATCATCACTAACAATCATTTTCTTTGCTCGAGCTAATATAGATGAAATTGCTGTGTGTTCTTTTACTTTTGCTTCAACAAGATTATGCATATGAACATGTAAATCATTATTGGAAGTTAATGCCAAACCAACAACATCGCCACACATTTCTTTATTGACAACTCTCCATTCAATATTGAAATGACCGGGAATTTTTTTCTTATGTTCTATTCCTGAATAACGCAATGCTGGAACGGCATTTTTGGATCCAAGACAAAAACTACTTGGTAATGAATCTCTAAAATTTTGATATGGATATTTTCTTAATGACATTAAATCGTCCAATTGTGTAATTTGATCATCTGTTTTATTATGAACATTTTGTAATTTTCTAATAATATCAAGTTCTTCCATGTGATTAATTAGGACAGCCTTTCTTTGTATTTCAGGAGGATGGAATACTTTAACATCTCCTGACTTGTTATAATCCAAAACATCATTCATTTTTCCAAGAATATAACGTATTTTTGTGTTATTTTTCTTATTTACGCGAACATTTGGATTAATATTTGTGTTATTATCATAACTTTCCGTATTTTTGTTCAAACGTAAAAAATCATCAACAATTGGTACTAGAATTAATCTTTTGAATGCAATGTTCATTTTTCCTTTTGCAGTGAGACGATCAATAACAAATTCGTCATCATCTGTTTCTTCCCCAGACATCATATCATATATATCAGTTAGCACTCCATTATTAACATCTCTTCCAACAAGTCTTTCTATCGAAGTAAAATCAACTTGCGAATCAACGGATCGAACAATTTCTATCATACGAGTATTTGATTGTTCGAGTTCAAGAATTTCAATTTTAACAAACAATTCTGGCTTGTGTTTTGGTATGAAATATTCTGAATACAATATATATTTAATTACAGAATGACGAATATCTTTTACATTCGCTGAATCCACAAATATATTTGTAAGAGAATTATAAATATGAACCGAATCTGCATATGAGGAGTCTAATGTAATATTACCAGATCTAATATTACTATCATTTTTATAAAGATAAAATACATTATTAACTAAATCCCTAGTTTGTATAACAACTGAATTGAAAGTAGAATCTTTTTTAAATGATAAAACAAATTGTGTAAAGTCCTTGACTCGAAGAGAAATATAAACAAGAGTATAAAAATATGAATATTGTTCTAACATTTCAATCATTAATGCCTTAATTTCGGGAGTTTTATCTGTCATATTAGCTTTTGAATATTTTGTTATGAATGTTGCTATAAGTTTTCGAATATCATCATTTGAAAGTTTACTATTTTCTTTATTTATGTGTATATACAACTTATCGATAGCGTCATCAAATAAGTTATCAATATTATCAATATACGTATTGGAAGGGGTATTAATATCCATTCTATTAAAAGTATCAACCAAAAAAATTGACGATCTTTTACTTAAATGATGGAGTATTATAAGATTAATATGTCATCAAACATTACACAGCTTTTATCCCAATATGATAACACTGGCATCTTAGAATATTTTAAAAAAGTGAATTCCAATTTCAATATTCGGACATTTCCAAATAATGAGAATATCTTTTTGTTGTGCAATAATTTTAAAGAAAAATATACAGATGATTTGGAAAGAGAATGCAGATCAGTTGTTATCGAAAAAGAGATTGTTGATGATATAACAAAATTAAATCTTATTGCATGTTCTCATGAATCAATGATTGATGGTTCTTTAGATGATTTTGAATACAACGTAGAAGTTGATGTAATTGAAGAATTGTTTGAAGGAACAAGTGTTACTGTATTTTATTATGGTGAGCAATGGCATGTGTGTACTGCAAAGTGTACAGATTCTTACAAATCATCTTTTAATAAGAACAAGTCATATGGACAAATGTTTGATGAATGTTTGAAAAATGATGAATTAACCAGAGAAGTATTCTTGGATTCTTTGGATCGTGAAAATTATTACAGTTTTCTTATTGTTCATCATGAAAATCAACATGTAACAGATTATACATCAAAGTTTGGCGAAAAATATGCATTTTTAGCATTAGGATCAATTTTAAAGTTGCGAAGTTGTGAAGAAGTTTTGGGCAGTGTGCAATATACATATAGTCCCATGGTTTTAACTATTACCGATCCTCATGAAAAGTTTTCCGGAGTTGATGGAGTAATTTGCAAACGATTTGATCCTGATAGAAATAGCAGTAAAGTTTTTCGGTTACTAAGTGACAAACTTATTAATGTTTGGAACAAAAAGCCCAATTATAATAATAAGTGGCATTGTTTAGTACAAATATTTATTAACAATGATCCTCAATACACTGTGAGAACTTTTATGAAAGATTACAAAATCTCAGACGATCTTGTTATAAATGGAAAAAATGTTGATGTTATTGGGATGCTTGCAATGATATACAAGCATGTTGCTATCATTCTTAATATGCTTGTATTATATTTCACAACATTCGATCATAAAACTAATTCTTTCACCAAAAAGAAGGAAGATAAATTCAAAAAGCTTTGTATACCAGAACATTGTGTTCTAAGAGCAATTATTACATCTTTGCAATATGGCATCAGATCAAAAGTAATTCACAATAATTTTACAATAATCAATCATTTGAAAAAAAATACAAAGGCAAGAGAATTCATTGACCTTCTTCGATCTTTAAAGACACTAGAATCTATTGATTTTGTGACAGTTAACAATACATATTTTAGTGAATATAGAAATTTGCTAATAAGTTTGGTTGACAAGTCAGAATCAGACGATTGTCATTGTACAATTGATGTTACCGGTGATGATTTCCCGGAATTGCCTGGTGCTAAAATGAATACCGAAACAATGGAAACAACTAGTGGCGGAACTGATGAAACTATCAATACAGCTACAACAGACGATTCAGATGTTAATGATGTTTAAACAACATTGATAAACTAATTAATTTATTTACTATTTAATTGATATTACAATTAATTTATACAGATTCTACTGATGATTTTGAGGATCGTTCAATAGTATATTTGGGTGCACCTTTTGCTATTATTTGGTCAATTTTCTTCATTATTTTTTGACTTTTAGTAGCCGGTCTTCCTACTTTTTTTGGCTTGTAAATATCGTTTGTAATTTGTATGTAAAGATCTTTATTTTGAGCTTCAAAATCCAGTGCCTCTTTATTTTGATCATATAATTCCTGTCTTAATCGTGACACATCGTTGTCTAAATCTTGTTGCAAAGTGGAACTTACCGCAATAAAGTTCGATTCTTCGAATTTCTTTAATACCATGTCAGATATTTCATCATCAACAATAACTTTTCTAAATGGAAATATTTTATTAAATATTTTATCAGATGTTACAGCAGTAATATGAAATGTTTCTAATACTTGACGCTTATTAGGCATATTGATTTCATAAATGTTCATATATATTAGTACACAACTAGCAGCAATAGACATTGGCTGATGATTTGATGTTAAATATAGCCTACCATTATTGCGCACAATTCGTCTGATATCGAATATTTGACATTTTTCAAAACCCAAAATGTAACAAAACCGATCAATAAAATCCAATGGAGACGTAGGTGTCAATGAATTTAATATTGGATGATTGATAAGTATTTTTTGTAATTTGTTACACATACTTGTAACATCTGCATCTTTTACATGATACATTGTTGCACATTCTTCTATTGATCTATAACAATGCTGAATATGTGCTCCATAAAATGTACATGCAGCATACATTCCGTTTTTATTCGAATGACCTCGAATAATAATTTTACGTTTATGAATTTCAAAGTATAGTAATTTAGTGTTTTCAATGACTGCTTTAGATAATCGATTAACAAGACAAATATTTGTTATTATGTTGAAAATATCTAACAATGCATATTCTTCATATGGCATTTGATCATTTCTACCAATCAATTTTAGTGATGGATTCTTACCACATGCAGTAGATGTTCTCATTGATGATTTTGGAAAGAAATGGCTAGTAACGTGTCCACATCTAGCCACTTCCGTATTAGTTCCATCATCATATGTTGACCAATCAGCTCCGTTGTCCAAAATTTGACCAAAACAAGTCCCACAGTTATCACAACGCATGCAACCTTTTGAATAGTCTGATATTATGTTTGTACTTTTACAACTAATACAAAGCTTTTTATCGACTTTTTTGCGTTCTGATGTGACCTGATCAAATCGATCCCAATCACCATCATCTGATGAAAAAATCTCTTGTTTCGGTTTTGACGACATCTTGATGGACAACATTAATGGAACTTAATAGATTATTTTTTCATTTTTTGCCAGAATTTTTTTTTCAGTCATTTTAGTATAATTATCAAAAACTGTCCAAAAGGGCTTAATAAAATAAACTATATACTCTATAATGGAATCCATCAATTTTGATTATGCCAAAATAATTACAATTTTCTCAGTGTACTATTGTTCTACTTTGTATTTATGGAATAGTTTTATTCTTTTGCCTTTTTGTATTTTGTTAGTTAATTCATTTTACATCTTGTGTAAATATACCCGGGAACATAAATCGGATAGGAACATGTTCCTATTTCCTTTTCGATGGTGGACTATAACACAAGACATGTTAAGTGGATTTTTCGTATCAGAACCATCTGAGCCAACAAAACCCACAATGTATAGGAACATAACAGATGTCATGTATTATGCAGACATTTCGTTGTCAAAGTTTGACACATATAATGTCTGTAAAAATAAATTGGAATATATTAAACAACAATTTATGACAGTTATGTTGATTATTATTGATGGAATGTTATATCAAGTAACAGAAACTTCTCAAAAATTGATTACAAAAGTTGTTTTACCTCAGCTTACTAAAGGTGGAGGATCCATGGGAATGATGTCATTGTTAATGTCGGGATCGATGGGTCGGCCACAAATTAACACTTCTAATATTCGTTATAGAGCATTAAATAATCATAATGGTGGTCAAATCAATCAATCATTTTTAGAGGATTCGTCTGATGATGAGTCTGTAGAAGAGACCAATGATGCTCAATCTGTGTTATTAATTGAACCGGTAGATTAAAAATTGATTTTTCTTTTTTTGGTATGTATTTATACATTGAATAATGGCTCATATATTTAATCCAATGCAAAAGTTTGGCATGTTTGTTTTACACAATTCAATAAAGTATTACAACATCATATTTATCGATAATTATCGATACACATGTATTGCATGGTTTGTTGCATCAATCTTTATGGGGGCATCTATTACATTGGAAAAATTTCTTTATGTTCAAAAATTTTATAATAATACCGATAAAGATCGGTGGCCAAGAATGTATCTCACAGATTATGGCGAATGGAAAAATCCAGCAACCATTATATCTGATGGATTGTTACATGATATGATACCTTGTGCATTCTGGTCGGCAATTTGGCCCGTACCTTTTGTCGTGGATGGTGTAATTCCTGTATCAGTAATTGCATACCACAATTACAAAAATAGACAAGTAGTATAATTTTTGCTGCGTTGCTACATTGTTTAAAAAATGAATTTTCTTTATTTAATGCATTATTTATATATTGAATAATGGCTCGAATGTTTCAACATGTAAAACAATTTTATTCTAGTAACAAATCGTTTAGATATTATGCTAAAGGAATTGTTCCATATTTTGTTGCATTAAATGCATTGTGCGCTTATGGAGTAGCAGACGAATATATTAAAGAATGTAAACGTTTTGATATTACAAGATCGGATGATGAAATGTTTAGAAAAATGTGTTATCGTATGGATTTGAATTATTGGAATTCTATATCTAGATCTACAGTATGGCCAGCACATCTTACAATGTTTACAATTCTCAATGGCATTATTGTTATTAAAGCAAATCATGAACATGAGGATAAAGAGTAAAAATTGAATTTAATTTATTTTAAATATTGATATTGTATATCAATAATGACCAATGTGTTTAGAACTATTAAAAATTTTGTTGTAAATATGCCATGTTATCAAAAATATACGTTATCATCTGTTGCGTATTTTGTTGGTTTGAACACATTAATTGCATATGATATATCTTCAAAAAATAATTATATAGATAATTATAAAACGAATAATAATCAATGCATGCACATTATACGTGTGGCAATGGATCGTGAAATATATCGTAATACAATCTATTCTGTAATATGGCCAATGCATATAATGTTATATTTTATGATACCCAATATGGTTGTGTTGTTTAGAAAATAAACAAAAATTGATTTATTTTATAATAATTAATATTGATTTATTTGTTAATGGAACATGATACCAGAAGTCTTCATAAAGCTATAAGAATATATATGAACAATCAAACCTTGGCTATAGAAATATATGGACCTATCAAAGATTGGAAAACGAAAAATGTTACAAATATGAGTTATATGTTTTATGATGCTCGTGATTTTAACAAAGATATTAGCACATGGGATACTAGTAATGTTACAAATATGAGTTATATGTTTCATCATGCTTATAAATTTAACCAAGATATTAGTGCATGGGATACTAGTAATGTTACAAATATGAATTATATGTTTTGGAATGCTTATAAATTTAACCAAGATATTAGTGCATGGAATACTGGAAATGTTATAGATATGAGTTATATGTTTCGCGATGCTTATGAATTCAATCAAGATATTGGTGCATGGAATACTGGTAATATTATACATATATTTGGGATATTTTGGAATGCTTATAAATTCAATCAAGATATTGGTGGATGGAATACTGGAAATGTTACAAATATGAATGGTATGTTTTGTAATGCTCGTAAATTCAATCAAGATATTAGTGCATGGTCAGTTGGAAATGTTACTGACATGGGTGGTATGTTTTGCGATGCTCATAAATTTAACCAAGATATTAGTGCATGGAATACTGCAAATGTAACAAATATACATTTTATGTTTTGTAAAGCTTATGAATTCAATCAAGATATTAATACATGGAATATCGCAAATGTTACAGATATGAATAGTATATTTTATAATGCTCATAAATTCTTACAAAACATTAGCAAATGGAATGTTGATGATGTTGATGTCAAACATGATATAATTGTCAATACTAAATTATTGACAGAAATGCAAAAACATAACTATGTTATGTTAGATTGTTTTGATAAAGAAAAAATGAAAGTCTTTTTTGCATATCAAAGAAGAAAATCATTTGTGCACTTTTTAATAGAAAATGGTTTTGAACCATTTGACAATAAACTATTATCAGAAAACAAACATCAATTATTTGATATACATGATATAAATCATCATATTATGTCATATTTGTAAAAATTGATTTATTTATTTAACAATATTTTTTCACAAAATAGACATAAATATATTTTAATATCTGCACCATATTTTTCGTATTTTGCAAATGTTTTCATCTTTGCATACCAAAGACATTTTGTATTTCTGCATTTTTCTATTTTACAATAACTGCATTTGCAAGTACTTCCATAACAGTAATCACAATTTTCACCACATTCATTTACATTCGCCATATGTTCATATGGTATTACTACATTATTATCTCGAAGTTTATTATCATTTTGTATTTCATTTTTTTTTATTTATTATAAACAGTTGCATCAAATTCTTACAAATAAGATAAATAAGTAATACCATATGAAATGTGTAATCATATAGTAGATACAAATGAATGTAATAAAAGTGGTAATCAATGTTCAATTATTATAAAAAATGAAAAAAGAATATTTAATGTCAATAAATCATATTATTAAATGATTAGTTGTGATTTTTGCGAAAAACAGTTTACACATAAAGGCATCAATAGACATGAAAGATCGTGCGAATTGAAAGCTTGGCAGAAAAGATATAATTCAATAGAAAAATTATTAAATAAAAAAGGATGTGAATTACGATATGACAGCAGATTATGTAACAATTATGTCGATAATGGAATTGGTGATATTAATGAGATTGTTAATATTATGGTAGAAATGAAATTTTATATTAATCATACGTCATATTTTGATAAAATAGAATGTGAAATTATGCAATCCTTGCGCAATGATGGCTATTATAATCGAGATCATGAATCATATTTGGCAAAAGGCAAAGCTTTACATGCATGGTGTAAACAATATAAAAATTCCAATGATATAAATTATGATATATTACCGAATACATTGCATCAAACTGCATATAATATTGTACAATATCAAATGAAAAAAAAGAATGAAAAAAACGATATCCTACATTGTTTAAACATTTTAAAACATTTTTAAACCAATGTGAATATTATTCGAATATCGACATTAAAAAATTAAAAAAATCAGTACATAGATAATTCAGTTCTATCAAATCATTATTAGACAAATAAATATATTATTATCAGATATTAATATTTTTACAAGTAAATGCAAATAAAATACAGTTAAACAAATAAATATAAATCTATTAACAAAATGGAAGTAATTACTATTAACAAAAAGAACTACACACTTGCTGATAATGTTATTACCAATGCACCTATATGGTGTAAAGGTGTACGCAATGGAAGAGAATTAACAAAAAAGAAATCACTTGATGAAAATTATTTTATTTATGCACGATATGTTGATGATGAATGGATAGAGTGTGAAGGCAAATCAGTTAAATATGATAAGGTTTTAATCAGGAATATTTATTTGAAAAAAATAGATCGTTATGTCAAAGAAATCACCGAAGATGATGATATTTGTGATGATAAGAATGTTATGAAAGCACCACCTATTATTACACTTGCTGATAGCGAAAAGTTTTGTGACGATAATGGTTATATGTTGGAAATTGAGACTCGTGGCATTAGAGAACATGATAAGATTTATTTTAAGGTGAAGGATGTTGCTGAACAGTTCGAAAATGATAGTTTGCAAAGTACGTTAATAAAAAATAGCACCACTTATATAAAATGCATTGATTATGAATATTTTATTTGTAAAAAAGACGATACTGTCACGAAAAAAACATGTAAAACTAAAGTCAAAACTAGTATGTTTTTAACATATGAAGGTATTTTGCGTGTGTTATTCGCATCAAGATGTGGCAATGCAAATAATTTTATTAAATGGGCCACTAAAACACTATTTACATCACAACTTGGTACTGTTGTACAAAAGAAAAAACTCGCTTCAAATCTTTTGGGTATTCCCGTTAACGATTTTAACAGTATAATGCTCAAGCCAAATGTTAAAACATCAATCTCATCAATTTATTTTATTACACTTGGTACCACTAAAGATTTACATGTATCAATGGACCTAGACGATTCTATTCCCGATGATGATATTATCTGTATTTATGGTTATACTGATAATTTAAGACGTCGTTTAATGGAACATAAAAACAAATATAAAAATATTAAGGGAGCAAATTTGGCAGTCAAATATTATTCATTTGTTGATAAATCATTGCTATCTAAAGCTGAAAAGGATATTAAAGAATATTTTATTTCAACGCATTCACATTTGGAATATGATGTAGAACAAGAAATGGTATGTGTTGATTCAACTATGCTCAAATACTTAGAAGCACAATATTCTTTAATAGGTGAAAAATACAAAGGTGACCAGACCGAAATTATACAACAAATGAAGGATATGGAAAAAAGTCATAAACTTGAACTTACATTAAAAGATCACGAAATTCAAAAGAAAGAATATGAAATGAAAATCATGTCAGAATGTCATGAAAAACAAATGGCATTAAAAGATGTTGAAGTATTGAAATGGAAAGTCAAGTTTTTGGAAAAAATTGAAAAATAATATCTGTATTCAGTCAAGTATAAAACTAAAATTAAATATGTCAATTTCACATTTAGATAACACAATGAATATAAAAGAATTTAAAAATAAATTTGGACACCACTATAGTTATGATGCATTAAAAACAATGACGGGAGTAAAAAAATTTGGAGACAGATGTTATATTCCTACTTATGAAAAAAGAAATAGAAAGGTCATTGATTACTACGAATCATTGATTAAAGAATTTTCCATATTATACAATCAATTCAATAAACAAATTGATTGTATTACAAATTATAATGGTTCTAATTCTGATTGGTATAATGGATTTAATCATGATGAAGATTGGTATTGTACATTACAACCACAACACGTTATTATTTTAAATTTTATTAAAAATGGTAATGTTGATGGTCTTTGTGATATTAATAGTCAAGGTTGGTATATTGGTTTTTATAAAGATTGTATGTTGAAAGTTGCTATTGACAACAAACAAATTGAAATTATTGATTATCTCATTCGAACAAAACAAATTAATAGAGATATTGATGGATATATTTTAAACACTACTCCGCAATTTTATGATATGATGGTAAGTAAATATCACATAAAGTTTAAACAAGAATATGAAAAATCGTTGGACAAAGATTTCAAAAAACAATTATATTTGTTTTTCTCCAATCTTCATTGGATTGATCCAGAAGAAACTTATTTAAATCTCAAATATTATCGGGTATGGGATAATACAGAACCGTATGATCCAGAAGAAACAAATCCTGAATTATTATTGCATATTATTCATCAATATAAAATTGACGAAAATCATATGTGTAATATTATCAAACAATCAAGAAATAGTCAAAGATATATTGCATATTGTTTTCGAAATAATAAAATATGCGAATTGAAATCTTTTTTTGAAACAGAGTATTTAGAAAACGAATGGAATAGTTCAAAAGTTTTTAATCTCATAAAAACTTGCATTCATTATAATTGTTTAGAATTACTTGATTCGATAAAAGTTAATATAATCCATGAATATGACACTTGTAATTATAATGCGAATTTGATTTTTTATAAGAAAAAAATAAGAGAAATATTAAAAGATGACAATGACGCATATAATTTAATAAAACAAAAATATGACACAATATTTCATGACTTTGAAAATATATGTATGTAAACATATAAAATTATACAACAAATTTATTTATTTTTTATCACATATCAACTAATTAATATGGTTCGAATATTGTGCCATCAAATTCACCAATAACACAATCTTCGCAATATAAACCATGAAAATATGGCGTAACAAATGCCGTATCTTTTGTTATTATTGAATAACAATTATTACAATTATAATCATATTCAAGTTTTTTTGGATCAAGCTTAACATTACCTAAATGTATTAAACTTGTTTCGCATGTTTTTGCAAGTGTCACATATCTATCTTTATTTTTATCTATCGAAACATGCAAAATATTTAATAAATCGCAGACATTATGTATATATTTTCTTATTTTTGCACTATTTTCCAATATTTGCATTGTTTTTTCTTCTCTTTGGCAAAAATGAAATAATTTCATATCTATGGCACATTGTATGTTTGTGTCAATATGAATACAATTTTTGTGACTAAATTGAATATGCCAATTGTAAAATTCTTCATTATCATCAATAAAATCTTGCAGAACTGAATTACAGTATTTCCAAAATTCTTCAATATCAACATTATTATTATCATAATATGTTTTATATTGATGGCTATTTAATATTATATCTTGAACATAAAAATATGTTTTTTTAATTTCTTTTATCATATAATTCTTTTTCCGATTTAATGCTTTAAATAAAATTACATCTTTACTAGTTATACTATTGCAGTATTTCCAAAAATCATTTTCCGACATATCATTTGTCTTACAATATATTGCATATTCTTGGCTATTACGTATTGTTGTTTTTTCATATGCATATTTTGTAGAAAGTCTGCAATCTACCATAGATTTTTTTCGTCGAAGTATCTTTGCATTAATATTATCTTGAATTGTAGTCATTTATATTAATATATTATTTACATTTAATACATTTAATATTCAATTATTATAATTCTTGTTTTTGAACATACTGGTAAAATTAATTGAGAATTTTAATGAAGAAAATGATAACATTAAATGCATTGTTGTATCATTCATTGATAGTGATTATGAATATATAATGTTCAAACTGGATCTTTTTGAATTGTGTTATTCGTGCATAAATACACATAAATACATGATAATATAGCTTATATTCGTGAAAAATTTGATTTGTTTATTATTTAGATATAATGCTATTATAATAGCAAGATGTCAGAAATTATCAATAAGCAATTCGACGGCGAACTTAATACTTCTGGGATAACGGATTTGATGTTTGATACAAAATATATAACATACAGGCATCATCATGATTCGTTCAATCAATTTATAACTGATTGCGTGCTACAAGAAATGTCCTTACCTGTTTTGATCTTTGAAAGTGAAAAAGAAGGCAAAGTTTACAAACATTATATGAATTATAAGCAAGTAAGATTTAAGGAAGCTAGTGACGAAACCAGTGATGATATCAATACTATTTTGTTCCCAGAAGATTTCAAAAGGCAATTTTTGACTTACAATTCTCGGCTTATTGCTGATTTGGAACAGACATTAACTATTTATACTCCTGAAACAGACACAACGGAAACTCGCGTGGTTCATTCTGATAAGAATGTTACTGTGGGAAAAATTCCTATCATGACTAGATCTGCTGTATGTAATACTAACTTGTATAAAGATAGAGAAAATCAGGAATGTCCTTACAATGCGGGAGGTTACTTCATTTTGAAGGGTGCAGAAAAGGTTGTTATTCCTCAAGAAAATATTGCTCATAATAGATGTTTTGTTTTTCCTAAGAAAGAAAAGGCTGCTGACAAGAATGGTTATACTGCTCAAGTATATTCAAAGAATGTTGAAAAAGTTAATTCTAATTTACAAATTGTATCTGTTAATTATAAAAAGAATGAATTGACATTAACCATGTCTCAATTAAGCAACATACCTATTTGTATTTTGTTTAAGGCAATGGGTATTGTTACTGATAGAGATATTGTAGATCACATTATCATGTCCTCAACAGATATTGATATGACCAATCTCATAAGACCATCCATCATGAAATATAAGAACGAAACATGGAAGTTTGATCCTATGGACGAGAAGGAAATGCCGAAGCCTATTATTAGTCAAGATGATGCAATTAACTATCTTATTGGTAGAATTTCTACATCTGGAAAAAGATTTTCGGCAACTGATCCCGATATGTTATATAGACAAAAAAGAGAATATCTTCATAAAACAATTTTGGAAAGAGATTTTATTCCTCATATGTCTGGTAATAATTACAACAAGGCATGTTATCTTGGAGCAATGTGTACAAAGTTATTGAATTATGTTTTGGGTAGAACTCCACCTGATGAAAGAGATTCATTGGCAAATAAACGTATTGAAAACACGGGTATTCTTATGGGTCAGAATTTTAAGCAAGCTAAAAAGAAGCTTGATGGAGATATGACAAAACATTTTAGAAAGAAGAATGTATCGGAAGAACATCCTATGGATATGACATCACAGATTAAACATACTATTATTGAACAAAACATGACTACGCCATTATCAAATGGTACATGGACAGTATCTGGAAAGAAGGGTGTTGCACAAATGATGAATCGATTTACTTACACACAATATACATCAATCATGCATCGTGTTGCAACAACTCAAGTAACTAATACTACAAAGGCAACTGGTATGCGTTTTGTTCATAACAGTCAATATGGATTTTATGATCCTGCTGAAACTCCTGAGCATGGTCATAATGTTGGAACTATCAAGCATTTGTCGTTGACAGCAACAATTACTATTAATGCTCCATCACAACCCGATATCATTAAGAAATTGTTGTACAATGAAATTCATGATTTAGCGGATGTACCTATAACATCATTTGGTAATTTTACGAAAGTAATGCTAAATGGTCAATGGTTAGGTTTAACCGATGATCCCAATGTTTTGACTAATTGGTTAAAACAAAAGAGAATTTCTGGAGAGATTGAGAAGCAAGTGTCTATTGCTTACAACATGAATAAAAAGGAAATCAACATCAATACGGATGCTGGTAGATTGTCTAGACCATTGTTGCGTGTCGTGAATAATGAATTATTGCTAACAAAGGAAATGCTTTTAGATATTGATTTCAAAAAACTTGACAAACCTGAGCAAGTTCATACTTGGTTAGAATTTTTAATGAAATATCCAGAGACAATTGATTTTGTTGACCCAGAGGAACAGGAGACACTAATGATTGCTCATTGGCAAAATGATCTTTTGGATAACAAAAATAAAATGAATACTGTTGTCAAGAATCCTGAGCAAATGGGTAGCTTGGATAATAGATATGACGAGAATGTTTATAGAAGATATACACATTGTGAGATTCATCCATCTACTCTTATCGGACATATTTTGGCTAATGCAAAGTTCATTGAACATAATGCTGGACCTAGAAATTACTTTGCTTTTGCTCAGCATAAGCAGGGTATGGGTAAATACTTGTCTAATTATCGTCATAGAACTGATTTGGGATACAATTTGTATGATCCAGAGAAGCCTCTGGTCTATGCAAAGACATCTGAATATACTCATGTTTTAGATTTACCATATTTCCAAAATCCTACTGTAGCTATTTGTCAATATACTGGATATAATCAAGAAGATTCTATTCTTATGAATGCTGGTTCTATAGCACGTGGAATGTTTAGAGCTGAAGCGTTTAGGAAGGAAAGTCTTTCTATTACAAAGAACACTACTGCATTAGATGATACATTTAAGAAACCTGATAAGAGTAGGACTACTGGTATGAAAGATGCCAATTATGAGAAATTAAATGCTGAAGGATATGTTCCTGTAGAAACAAAGATTTCTCCTAATGATGTGATTATTGGAAAGACAGGACCTTTGTCAAAGGTTGATGAGAAAAATCCCGAAATTATCGAAAAGGATTCGAGTCTTGTTTACAAGTCTGGTGTTGACGGTACTATTGATTATGTTACGACAGAATTCAAGAACAATGATGGATTTCCTACTTACAGTTGTAGAATTCGACAAAAGCGTATTCCTATTGGGGGTGATAAGTTTTGCTCATGTTATACATCAGATCATGATGTATTGACTGATCAAGGTTGGAAACCCGTTAATGAAATTACCATGGAAGACAAAGTTGCATGTGTAAAACGTTTTGGTAAAGCAGGTGAAGAAAAGAAAGATTTGCTTTTGTATAAAAAGCCAGTTGCTGTACAAGAATATGATTATACTGGAAAGTTATACAGTATTAAAACTAATCAAATTGATTTGGTAGTTACACCTAATCATCGAATGTATGTTGGCAATAGACAAGGAAAGAATTATCGTATTGAAAAAGCAGAAGATATTTATGGCAAAAGACTATGTTATAAGAAGAATATCGATGTGTTTCATCCCACAACATATAATGACACTTTTACTATTCCTGGATATGGTGATTTACCAGAGATTGTTGTTCCAATGAATGCATGGTTGTCCTTTTTTGGGATGTTTATTGCCGAAGGATGTGTCAATACTGTAAATAAATTTACGACAATATCTGCAAATAAACCAAGAATACAAAAAGAATTGGATGATGTTAATAGATTATTAAAATTTGAAAAAAAAGTTTATATGTGTTCTGCTACCGGTGAATTATATCCCGAATGGAATTATAAATGCAGACAATTATATTATTATTTGTCAAGTACATTTCCGAAAAATAGAGCCGTTCATAAATATTTACCAGATTGGGTTTGGAACTTAACTACTGATCAATGTAAAACTCTTATTGATGGCATGATCAGAGGCGATGGCCATGAAATGAAAAATGGGACACGGAGATATGATACATCTTCAACTAAATTAGCGGATGATTTTCAACGCTTATGTTTGCATGCTGGATGGTCTGCAAATAAAACTCTTAAATATGCTGCTGGTAAAAAATCTGTTCTAAAGGCGATTGGTAGAGAAGGCGAAGTTATTACGTCCAATTATGATGCATATCGATTAACTATTACAACTGCTCAAAATCGACCATTAGTAAATAAAAATAAAATGGCAGACGGAACTAATCAGCTTGATGAATATATTAACTTTACAAATAATAAAGTTGAAAAGTGTGTCCCAAATAAAGTATATTGTTGCACAATGCCATATGACGGAATTATATATGTGCGCAGAAATGGAATAGTGTCCCTTTGTGGACAGTCCCACGGACAAAAAGGGACTATTGGCTACATTCTCCCAGAAGAAGACATGCCCTTCACCGAAGAAGGCATCCGACCTGACATTATTATTAATTCATGTTGTATTCCTACAAGAATGACAATTGGTCAACTCTTAGAAACACTGCTAACAAATTATGCGGCAATCATTGGTAAACCGTTAGTAATCAAGCAATTTGAACACATCGATGTAGCACCTGCCGTAAAAGCTATTGCCGATTTTAAGAAAATGGTTGTTGATAGTGATCTTGATAACATGGATGCTCATGATTTCTTCAAGTATAGTTCTGAGACTATGTATTGTGGATTCGATGGCAAAAGAATGGAACTTCCCGTGTTCATCGGAATCACCACATATTTGCGTTTAAAGCATCTTGTAGACGATAAGGTGCATGCTAGAGCAAGAGGACCTATGACTGCTCTATTGAGACAGCCACCTGAGGGTAGAGCTCGAGATGGTGGTTTGCGTCTAGGTGAAATGGAACGTGATGTATTTATTGCTCATGGTATTCCATACACAATCAAGCAAAAATTTATGGAAGATTCTGATGGATATGTTATGAGAGTATGTACTGCTTGTGGACTAATTGCCCAAAAGAAGATGAATAGAAATGTTTGGATTTGTGCAGCATGTAATGCTCTACCCCCAGACAGAAGACCTTTGCAAAAACCATTTTGTCAAAAAGTATACTTGCCATACGCATTTAAGATCTTTGTGCAAGAAATGGCAGCAATCGGCATTCTAATGAGAATCCGAATTGATAATGATAAATATTCTAATGCTCTGTAAAGCATTGAACCCAAGTATTCTAATGCTCTGTAAACGTATACGGAGTTATATTAATTTATTTAATGAAAAATTATTACAATAATTTTCTTATAAAATAACACTTTGATAATTTAATAATTATTTTTTACTACTTTTTTTACTACTTTTTGACTTCTTTCTCTTTGAAGAACCACCTTTTAATGTATCCTTCAAATATTCCTTAGCAAATTTAAGTTTCGTTGATTTTAATTCAACTGCCAAACCCTTGTTATCAATTGAACTCTCTACTATAGCGTCATCTGCGATCTTTTTCACAGAATATGTACCATCTTTTCCAGTAATAGAAATCTTTTCTTTTTTACCATTTTTGAGAGAATAGTATTTGATTTTAATACCTTTGTCCCCAATTATTACGAATTGTTCTTCAACACACCGTTTACCATCCTTGACTTGTTGAATAATTGAACTATATAAAGCTTGCGCTGACATCATATAATTAAAAAAGATAATTTAAATGGAATAATATGTTTTTTCAATATTTTGTTGAACGTAATGAAAATTGAAAATTGAATAGAAAAATATCGATCAAAATATACTTTTATTTTTAATTATTAATGTTCATTTATCCTTTATTTATTTCATATCTATTTACATATAAAACTAGTGAAAAAATTGAAAAAATCACAAGTTTGAAGACACAGTAATAATTGATTACTTAAATGAACTCTAATAGTATCACAGAAAAAGCAAAAATGTCAACCACTAAAGTAAAGAAAACAAAGAAAACAATGGGAGCTGCTATGGAGCAGCTTTTGCGTGATGGGCTGGATGGACCGAAAGGACCGAAAGGACCAAAAGGACCGAAAGGACCGAAAGGACCGAAAGGGCCTGATGAGTTTAACAATTCAGAGGTTTTGTCTAAAACCGAAGAAACCGCTAGCATTGCTTTAAAAGCAAAAGAAGCGAAGAATTTAATTGTTGATTCTGATGGATGGGCAACCATTCCTGTCAAAAATAAAAAGTCTAAAAAGGCTATTGTTGAGACTACTGACGAAACTTTTGACGAAACTTTTGAAGAGAACGTACCAGATGAGGTTGTTCCCGAGAAGAAAGTCAAGAAGAAGTCCAAGAAGGCTATTGTTGAGACTACTGTCGAAACTTTTGAAGAGAACGTATCAGATGAGGTTGTTCCCGAAAAGAAAGTCAAGAAGAAGTCCAAAAAACCCGAGGCCACTGTCGAAACTTTTGAAGAGAACGTATCAGATGATGTTGTTCTCGAGGAGAAAGTCAAGAAGAAGTCTAAGAAGGCTACCGACACTGATGTTCCCGAAAAGAAAGTCAAGAAGAAGTCCAAAAAACCCGAGGCCACTGTTGAAACTTTTGAAGAGAACGTATCAGATGACGTTTCTGAAAAGAAAGTCAAGAAGAAGTCTAAGAAGGTCGCCGATGTCGATGACGTTTCTGAAAAGAAAGCCAAGAAGAAGTCTAAGAAGGTCAAGTCGGACAGATTGTTATTTAAAATTGGTCCAACGATAACAACCGATGTAAATACTTTTGTTTTCTACGAGGATTCTGACGCAGAAGAAGATGACAAAAGGCAAATTGTCGAAGATGAGATTGGCTCTGGGATCATTGATTCTAGGGGAGACCGGGATATTATTCTGGAAGATAAGAATGTTACCGACAATAAGTGTGATGATTCTGAAGCAAAGCCAAAGAAAAAGATCAAAAATACTCGGCATACCATTATTCCAGTTAAAACATCTGGCACAAATGCATTTGAATGCGTGATGGATGATGACGATGGAGAAATTGATCATGTACCTACAAATTCCAATAGTCGGTATTCCACTGTCACTGACAATGACGGGAACACTCAGACAATCAATAATGATCCATCTGAAGAGTATGCTCCTCCCAAACCCAAGGACAAAAATGTCGTCAATTTGGAAACAACTGATGATAATTTTCCTGAACTTGGTAGTCCTAGAGCAAGTCCGAGAAAGAGTCCAGTTCTAACTTGTTGGGCTGAAAAGTCTACAGCTCATGAAGAGGCTGATACCGGTGTTCTAGTTCCCACGCAACAACAGGTTGATGCAAGATCTATTGGATGCCGGCCCAATATAAGACGTAACAAGAAAACAACGGATGATGATCAACGTGACGAAGATGACGAACATGCTGTATTGAATTCCATTGCTCTTCCGAAATTGCATGCAATTGTTTCATCCAATGATAGAGCAGATATGTCTCAGCCGAAACATGCAATGTTCAGTGTTCCTTTTCCAAAAACTAATATTGTTACTTCTGTAGATGTCAATGATGACGATGAAGAGTTTGAGGACGAAGAGGAGGAAATCTTGATGTCGGATGATGATGATGACGAGGATTCTGATGATGACGACGAGGACTATGTCGATGAGGAACATGGTAACGTGGTCTATGATGGCAAGAACATTCTCGGAAAAGCTAGATATGGCAAGAAGGTGAATGAAATTGGCTATATTTAGAATTGTTTTATTGATGTGTATCCTCTGGTACTTTATTTAGTTACAAATATATCATATAAATGTATTATATTCGTAAAAAAATTGATTAAATAAATCCATATAAAAGATATTTAATAATTGTTACTAAGATGCTAAAAAACAACCAACCAACGAAAATGTTAAAACAAACTCAAAAGACGAAAGTCGCCTCATTGGCACCCACTGATAGCTGGGATAATGACGTCAATGATTCGGGCAAATCTTCCACCAAAATCAACTTAGATTCTGATAACGAAGATACCGAACTTGATTCTGAAGGAGATGACTCCGATAACGAATCCGAAGAGGAGGAAGAAGATTCTGAAGGAGATGACTCCGATAACGAATCCGAAGAGGAGGAAGAAGATTCCGAAGGAGATGACTCCGATAACGAATCTGATGAGGAAGAGGAAGAAGAGGAAGATGAAGAATCTGATGACGAAGATGACCCAACTAAGGATGTTGTACTAGAGTTCATCAATGATTTTGGTAATATGCCTTTAGTAAACGAGGATGTGTTGAGAGGACTTTATGCCATGGGCGTTAATGATCCTCATGCTTCTCAGCAAATTACTAACTCACTGATAAAGCACAGAACCAAGTCATTTGTGGTTGATGCCAGTACTGGTTCTGGAAAAACCATTGCATTTGGATTGCCTGTCGCATCACTTGTAAATCAAAAGGTTCAGTGTTTACAGGTCGTGATCATAGCGCCAACTCATCATCTGGCTCTTCAGATTTATGAAGAAATGGAAAAACTAGTTGCTTTCAGTAAAATTTCACTTGCTTTGCATAGAGGCGCTGGAAATTTTCAAGAAGGACAAGCCCCTGGTGAACGTGATACGTCTCGTACGTACATTACTAACCGGCCCACAAATGTTTTAGGACGCGAACAAATTATTGTTGGAACGCCCGGTAAGCTATTGGCATTGTTCTCCAAGCGAAATGTGTTTGACAGAAGATACGTCAGAAATCCATGCCCAAAAGAGGGTTATCGCGTTCAATTAAATGCTAGAACTGTGCAGCAAGTTGTTTTGGACGAGGGAGATGGATTGCTCAAACCAAGTTCCTCTAGATCTGATTCTAGAGGAATGAGTGATGATGTCAATGCGATTCTTGAGGGAATTAAAAAGGATCAACCTTTTGCTCGCTTTCTTCTCTTTTCAGCTACTGCCGCGCAAGATACCGGAGTTGAAGATTTCATGCGAATGTACAATGCTCAGTACACCTCGTTTAAAGTCAAAAGATCTCAGGGCAAATCAGTTGGACATTATTATGTCAATCTTGATACCGAGGATGCAAAACCTGCCACTTTGCTCGATATTCTGGAGAACAAGAAACACTTCAATTCGGTTTTCGTTTTCTGCAACACCAAGCGTGGAGCAAATTACATTACCAATGCTTTGGAACAGAAAGAGTATTCTGTTGGACAAGTATCTTCGAATATGACTCAACGAGAATCCGATTCTATGTTGCGTCAGTTCAAAGCTCATCAGCTTAAGATTCTTGTGACAACTAATTCTTGTGCTCGAGGTATTGATGTGCCCAGTGTTGATCTTGTAATCAATATGGACGTTCCTGATCATGTGACATATGCTCATCGTGCTGGACGTGCCGGAAGATTCTCCAAGTATGGGACATGCATCACTATGGTTCTAAGTATGGGTAAGGAAACTCCTCGTGAGATTCTTGGTATCCAGGACGCGAATCATTGTTTGTTCAGTGTTCTGAGCAGAGAGGTGATGGATTCTTAAGGATATCAGTCTAGTGTATCGGTCTAGTGTATTTGGGTTATTAGCATATGTTGTATTCTATTAAGGGTATTAGTATATGTTATATCCCACAAGACCCATTTTATATTATTTTATTATTGATATATAATGGAATTCTTTTAAAAACACACTAATATGCAGTTTAAAATTAATTAATTTCTTTCTTTATTTTAATGAATTTATATCGCGAAGAAGATATACAAGCAATAACCGATAATTTGGATAGGATTTATGATGAAACAGTTGCGATTCGCAATGAAACAATAGAACCAACTATTGATGATTATCGTAAAGCAATGGTAATTGTAAAAGATTTTATCAAACAAAAAAAGCGTATAATTTATGGTGGTGATGCATTTAATACATTAATCCAAGATAAAGAACCAAATGATGTAATTTACAAATCTGATGATAGTTGTAGACAAGATACTGAGTTTTATTCACCTGAACCCATCGAAGACTTGGTAGAATTATGTAACATATTGCATGATGCTGGATTTCCATGGACTCAGGGAAAACAAGCACAGCATGATGCAACTTATACTTTATTTGTTAATTTCGAAAATATTTGCGACATAACATACATGCCTAGAAATGTGTACTCAAATATGCCAGTCATTAAACTAAATGGAATATTGTATCCTGATGTAACGTGGATAATGGTTGATGTATTAAGACAACATAACAATCCAATGTTAGCATATCAACGCGTAAAAGAAAAAATATTTAATCGTGGTACTACATTGTTTAAGCATTATCCATTGGTATTAAATACAAAAAAGAACTTTAATTATACAACTGTTCATATTGATAAACGAAGGCAACTATTTGCAGAATTAATACAAATGGAATCAATTGTGTTTGCTGGTTCTATTGCAAAAAATTATTATTCAACATTGTCTAGAGACATGGATCTTACATCAATAGAAATATTTACTCCAGATTTTGATGATGATGTAGTGCATATCAACAACAAGTTAAAAACAATTTTTGGAAAAGATTATTCTAAGTTGTCTATCACTTTGTACAGACCATTCTTTCAATTTTGGGACGAACGAATTGAATTTAAAATGGATGGTGAGTTGATTATTACAATATATGGAAATAACGAAATATGCATTCCATATAACAATTTATTTATCAAACAAAATAAAATTACCAAAATACAAACAGGTGGATTGTATAAAGAACAAAAAGACACAGATGATGATAATTGTATTAAGTTAGCAACATTTATGGTTTTGTTCAATCACATATTAATACATAGACAATACCAATTTATCAATCGCACAGAAAACTACAAAAAGTTCGAGCACGAATTGCATACTTTATTAAAGAAACGAAAAGAACATTTATTAAAAGAAGTTGCAACCGTAATGGATAATACACCATACAGAGAATTTGTAGTAAAATGCTCTGGACCCATAATTGATACAAGACGAAAATATTTTTTAGGAATAGTTGGCAGAAAAGAAAAAGGTAAAAGAACTACATTTATGTATAGTGCAAATACCCAAAGAAATACATTTAAAATTCCAGAATATAAATTTTCTAATACTTCTGGTAATCCAAATGATAGAGGATTGGAAAAACTGTTAGGCAAATAAATAAAAAAAGATATCGTATTGTAATATGACTCAATGTATGCCATTCACATGCAATGATTATGTACCTGACAATAAATATGACCAAACACATAAAAGAAGTGTAATTTTACCACATCAAAAAGATACTCTCATTGATGTAAATATTTTAGTGACTTTTAGACATAACATTAAACGGGAGTATACTCCAGAATTAGGTGTACAACAAATCATGTTAAGAAATGCCAAGCAAACATTTTTTAACCATTATGACTTTGGAAATGCATGTTGGATAAGTGAAAATCAATTAATAATTCCAGTTGATATATCAATATTTGATGGATCAATTGATATGAAAAAACACAAAGACGAACTTAAATTGAGTATAATTTATCGTGATAATTATTTTGTTGAATCAACTGGTTTAATATACAATTATGCGTATCAATAAAATAAATTAATTAATTGTCAATAGTCAAATGTTTAGTTCTAACATTTGGATATAAATTCTTTAGCATTTCAGCACATGCAACAGATCTATGTTTGCCTACACGACATACAATTGCTATATGATTTAGATCATTCAACTCAATTTGTTCAACCATTGAAGAAACGAAACTCGGAAATAAATCTGCATTTCTAATTTCTTCTTGTAATCTAAAATCTGTTCCTCTTAATTTTGCCATTTTCTTTTTTAATTGAGATCGTGCTGCCAATTTTCCTCGGATTATTGCCGCATTAAATACTTCCTGACATCTTTTAGGTATTTCTTTTATAAATGTAACTCCATAAGTTACAATTATTAATTGGCGATTTATATTAACATTGTATTTTTCTTTTAATAAATTCCAAAATGGATCGACAGAACCATCATAGGGCAAAAAAGGAATATCTTCATCTGTCAATTCTAATCCAGCCTCAAAATTCATAAATGTGTCTCGAAATTGTTGAAGAATTAATAACAATTTATTTTCTTTTGTATGAGGATTTGATTCAACACTTTGAATTGTTCTAATTAATTTATCAGTATGCATTACACCTTTAGAATCCCATGATAAACAGTCATCTATATTTGCAAATTCATCGATAAAAACTGTTACATCTTTTGTTACAGGAATTGTATATTCACCATTATAAAACCGAGTTCCTTCGTAGATTTTTAATATATCTTCCATTAAAATATAATACAAGTATGTGATAAATAAATTGTTTTTCATTTTTTAACATCATCTAAATCCAAATAATAATTACTAATTTCTGGATAATAGTCTCTAGCCTTCTTTAGAGCATATTTTATTTTTCTATCACATGCACCATGACTACCTGATAAATATCTTGTTTCATATTTACTGTTATCATCTGTGTATCGAATTCTTCTTATAACTTTACGCATGGTAAACCACGAAAAACAATTTTTAAATTGACGCAAATAATTGTGATATAAATATAAGCCAATTTTAGAATATTTATCCCCACATATCATGTGTCTGTTTGCAAATAATATCATTCTTATTCTTGTATCAATACCAGATCTGCGTTCCAATTCTGGATGATTTGTTTTAATAAATTCTTCAAACATTTCAATTTCTTTGTGAATGATATGTTCACATATCGTACATGTGCTTTTTTCTTCTGACATTATATATATATATAAATTTACACAAATTGCATGTGTGTAATTCTATATCAAATGATCTCAGGGATCCGGGATTCCACATTGGATATTTTTGGGAAACTTTGTTGTGAAAGTTTGGATAATTTCCATAATTTGTAATTTTGTCCAAATCAAATTCTTCGATGTCCATTAACACAACAATACAAACATCATATTGATTTATTTTATCAATTTTTAAAAATTGATAACACAATACATTACTACTAATAATACAATATTATTAATGTATTTAGTTTCAACATATGATAGTTGTGGTAGTGATATTGTTTGTAAGACTTTTGTGTATAAAACTCCAAAAGAAACAATTAAAAAATTACTTGAAACAATCTTTTATGATGGTGTGATGAATGATGGTGCAACAAAAATTAAATTATTAGATGAAGAAGATGAAGATGACGGAGATGAAGAATATGATGATGAATATTATGACAATATCGAGGAAGGAGATTATGATCCCAGAGATGCCAAAAAAGACGAAACAGAATACGATTGTGTTTATAATATTGATGATTTTGTAAATTTAATTGTTGATAAAAAATATGTATTTTGTGGTGGCATTGGTTGTACTGATGAAAATGATCCAGATTTTGAAATAGTTTTGCATGATAATTTGACGTTAAGTGAAATGATATTAAAAATTATCAATAAAACAGTTGATATTTCATATCCACCATATGAAGAATCTTACGACGAAGTTATTTGTATCAAATATGTTGAAAAAATTAAAGATGCTTATATGAGATGTGTAATCAGATTTGATTAAAAATTGATCTATAAATGGGTAAAACAAATATTATGTTTTATATTAATGTTATCAGTTAATAGTTCATCTCCATACAACAAAACAAATGTATTAATTAATGAAACGCATGTAAAAGCTATTTTGAAAAGATACAGAGTGGATATTGAAGTGAAGGATATTTCGTTGTATAGAGAGGCTTTGGTAGATGAATCATATACAGAATCTTTTTATTCAGAATCAGATATTGCAACATGGAAAGAAGAATTGAGAGCAAATAAAACTGGATTTAATATTGTTGATTTGCAAACTAGAACATATCAAATTAAGGAATTTTTAGGAGATATTATTCTCAAGGCAATTATTTCAGAATATATTGTAACACGTTACAATGATCCTGTATTACATGCAGAAGGTTTTTTAACACCATTAAAGTCATGTCTAGAAGATACTGCTGCTTTTTCAAAGTATGCAAGAATCCTTGGCCTAGGAACATTTATGATGATTTCTAGATCAATTGAAGAAAACAATGGAAGAGATTCTGAAGCATTGTTAGAAGATATATTTGAAGCATTCATGGGAGCATTGTTTTTAGACCAAGGATGGGAAATTACTAGAAAAATCATGTGGAATTTTTTGGAAACCGAAGTCGATTATGCCAGTATTTTAAGTAATAATAGGGATTATATGGGCCGTTTGCAAACTTTTTATCATGACAATAAATGGTCTCATCCAACATACGAAACATTAAATGAAAATAAAATTCATGGAAAAAATTATTATACAGTTTGTGCATTAACATTTGATGGAAAACAAATAGAAGAAACGATTAATACATATACACATAAAGGAAAAGCAAAGATGGAATCTGCTCGCTTAGCGTTGATATACTTTAATCAAATGTGAATTCGAAGAATGACCTTTTGGTAGGTTCGAAGAATGACCCTTGGTGAATGTAAATGACCTTTATTTCTTTATAAAATGTGCCATTAAACTAATTCTTGGATGAAACTTTAACGCTGGACCATCATATGATTGCTTTAATGGTCGAGTTTCCAATTCTAAATATGCATTTTCAAATTCTGACATAGAAATTTTAAATTTAGTATGTCCTTTGACAGGAATATTGACAATTTGTTTATTGAATGGATTTAGTGTATCATATGTTTTTATAACTTCTAATAAATCCATGTTAGTATATGAAAATTGATCACAACCTAATTTTTTTATACATTTGAATACATTTAATCCAAAATCTTCTGTATATGAATGATCTGAATCCAATTGTGGAAATATAAAACGAATATACAATTTTTCCAATATTTCATCAGATTCGGTAACAATTTGTTCAAATGTTATAAACATTGGTAAATGATGACTTGCCTCATAATTAGTAATGGGCATCTGTAAAATTTCTTTAACAATAATATCTTCCATTAAAACAATTGTAAATAATAATATGCTGTCAAATGACAAAATAATTGAAATATTTAATCTATGTAAAATAAACAATATACTGGTAATGTCTAATTCTAACGTAATCTTTCCCAGCATCGAAGTTTCTGTTCATGAAGACCCTAGAGCTCGTTTAGAATCTTTTCAGCGATGTATTATTGATGGACAACCTCTTTTAGAAACAGCGTATAAGTTTTTACCAGATATTGATGTCAATCATGTTTTAGAACAAGTTGGTCCTAATGGAGTTTCTCCTAATGTGGATTTACGTTTAGCATTAGTAAGTAATTTACTAAATAATCCTATTTGCGAAACATGTGGCAATAAATCAAATCCCGATCAACTATTAATTTGCAGACATTGTTGTTTAGCGTGGTATTGTAATGATACTTGTGCTCAAACTCATTATGAAATTCATAGATTACGATGTCGTAATCAACATGGTCCGCTAAATAATGGATATCAGGCGATTTATTTAGCTAAGAGAGCTTAGGCTAACTATATAACTTTTTTTATTTAAAATTCAATGTTGAAAATATTGAAAATCATAACAAATAAACGAATGTGATATCATAAATTAAATGAACAAGATTATTGGAGACAGATTCGAAGATCATGTTCTACAATTAAAACAACAAATCAATCCAACATCTAATATTTATTTATGGAAAAATGTACCTTGGAATATGATGTTAGAGTGTGGATTAATAGACAATATGGATACATATCGTTTGCAAAGAAAATTAACATTAGAACAAAAAAGACAAGGCATACAAAATTGTGATGAATTATGTTCGAATATTATGGATCGAGGAATAGATATTCTTGAGATGAAAGATGACAATACATTTGTAGCAATACAGTGTAAATGTGGATATAAAAATGGATTGTATTTAAAACATTTGAGTACTTTTTATGCGATTATTTCGTTTTGTAAAAAAGCAATGATGAAAGAAGTATATCATACATCAAAAATTAGTCCATTTTTATTGGATCAAGGGAACGAAATGAATCGATACATAAAAGTTGAAGGTTATAATGCCGATTTAACAGATGATTTATTAGATGAAAACGAAGAAGAAGCAATAGAAAATAATAACGTTGTATTGCTAAAACCGGCAATTGTTGAAGACATTGTTACTTACATTCCTAGAGATTACCAAATTGATAGAATTGAAATGTTGAAGAATTATTTCAAAACAGAAAAACGGGGTATTATGGATATGCCTCCTGGAACTGGTAAAACATTTATGAGTGCATGTTGTGCTAATGAATTTAAGATTACAATTATGTTGTCACCATTAAGACAACATGCATATGAAAATATGGAACGTTATAAACAATATTATCCCGATCTAAAAACAATTTTAGTAGATTGTGACGGTACTAGAGATGTATTGTTTATCAAAAAACAGATAAGATCTTTTAAAGATTCGAAGATTATGCTAAGTTCGACGTATAAATCAATTGATGTTATTTTGCGAATATTAGCACAATATCCAGATGCATTTGTTATTGTTGATGAGTTTCACGAATTGTCAAGAAAAGATATTATGAAAGATTCTAAAGATGAACCAACAAATATGTATAAATTGTTACATGATAAATATAAAATATTGTTTATGAGTGCTACGCCAAGAGTGTATGACATTGAAGATGATTATGAGAATGACATATATGATTACGATTCACACATTGAAACATTGTTAGGCAAGACAGTTTGTAGTATGTCATTTAAAGTTGCAATAGAACGTAAAATTATATGTGATTACAGAATTGTTATACCGTCGTTAACAGTTGACAACAATATAGAAGATTTAATGAATGAAAATACTAGAAAGACTGATTATGTTACAAAGAATTGTATATTACCACGCATGACATGTAATGTTGAAAAATTAAATTTAACATGTATTAATGATTACAGAAAAACAAAATCGAAATGTGATTTTGTGATGAGATGTATCAATGCGTATGGATCTAGAAAAACAATTGTGTATTGTAAAAATACAGAAGATTTGATGAAAATTAAAAAAATAATTAACAATGTTGTTTTTGCAAATGAACATGGAATAAATAAAATATGGATAGGAATTATCAATGCAAAAGTTAGCGATAAAAATAGAAAATCACGACTAGAACAATTCGCAAACAACAATTGCATATCTATAATGTTAAGCATTCAAATATTGGATCAATCAATAGATATTCCTAGTTGTGACTCGATAGTTATCACTGGATCATTTTCCAATAAAATTAAAACTATCCAGCGATTATGTCGAGCCACCAGAAAAGATACAAACAATCCTAGCAAAGTTGCCATGCTGTATGCTTGGTGTGAAGAGAATGATCAAATGTTAGATTTATTAAGTAGTATGAAAGAATATGATATTGATTTAACAGAAAAAATAAGCATTGTTGAAAGACAGTATAAGAAGTGTGATCAAAATGGGATTTGCAAAGAGATTGATAAAGTGAATAGATTTATTCTTGGAATTAAGGAATACCGTATGAATAATTGGTATGAGCGATTAGAGGAAGTTAAACGATATATTGATATGTATGGGAAAAGACCATCTACGACAGGAAAAACTAAGACACTCGGTCAATGGCTATCGGATCAACAAAAAAATTACAAAACAAAGAAATATATAATGAGTAATAATACAATATATATTGTATTTACCAAATTTAAAAAAGAATACAGTGAATACTTTATGGATAGATATGAAATGTGGTATATGAAATTAAATGAACTGAAGAATTATATTAATATAAATAAGGAAAAACCGTCACAAAAAAATAAATATATAAAACTCGGTAAATGGTTGTCACATCAACAGGAAAATTACAAAACAAAAAAAGACATAATGGGTAATAAAGAAATATACCTTGTATTTACCAAATTTAAAAAAGAATACAGTGAATACTTTATGGATAGATATGAAATGTGGTATATGAAATTAAATGAACTGAAGAATTATATTAATATATATGGGAAAAAACCATCACAAATGAATAAAAATAAAATACTTCATACATGGATATTAACTCAACAACATAATTACAAAACAAAAAAAGACATAATGGGTAATAAAGAAATATACCTTGTATTTACCAAATTTAAAAAAGAATACAGTGAATACTTTATGGATAGATATGAAATGTGGTATATGAAATTAAATGAAC
>Ga0257127_1000104_pt1 | contig 83088 bp, 81 predicted proteins | sample SI060_135mmetaG_FD_190152 | JGI IMG/M metagenome (GOLD analysis project Ga0257127, IMG submission 190152) | Marine microbial communities from Saanich Inlet, British Columbia, Canada - SI060_135m | ecosystem: Environmental > Aquatic > Marine > Inlet | place: Canada: British Columbia | collected... | reverse complement strand
CGCTGATCACGAGTTTTCCATCACCCCCCAAAAATTCTGGACCAGCCCACACACAAAGGCTATCTACCCGGCGAGTTGGACTCTCACCCTGCCCGAAGGGGAACTCAACGTCACCCCCGATTTTTCGGATCAGGAACTTTATGACCTGCGTTCCATCTCCGGTTCCTATTGGGAGGGAAGCGTCTCCATAACAGGAAAACTTCAAGGAAAAAAGGTGTCAGGAAAAGGCTATGTCGAACTGGTGGGCTACGAAAAAGTCCTCAAAACCCACTAACCACTAGGCCTCGCTGCTAACCGCCGGCTAAAGACCTTCCAGGTCAGCAGGCCCAGACCGTACAGGTTCATGAGAGAAATGAGCAGGATCAAAAATAATTCCAACTGACCCAACAGGGAAAAAATCACCAGCATTATATTATTGGTGCATAAACATAATGGACTGATCCCGGCAAGAAATTTTTTGTCGGAATACCAGTCTTCATCATCAGGAACCCGAGCAAGCCTTCGGCACAGTGCATCCAACTGTTCCACCATCTTATCCTGCCAGCCATAAACCCAGACAAACAGAGTTTGCAGTCGCAAGTCCCAGGGGTCTGCCCCTTCCGCGTTGGCCCGGTCCTCTTCGGTCACACTTTCATCCACCCGGTTTTTTTCATAAGAACCCACGCGGGAAGTGTAATTGACCAGATAAAAAACAAAAAAGGTGCTTTGCATAAAACAGGTGAGCAGTCCGAGCAATCCCAGCACCCAATACTCATGAGCCCCTGTTGTCCGCACCAAAACCACCGTCACGGCAATATAAACCAGAACCGTGACCCCAAAGTCGGTAAGCGAGTCGAGAAACCTGCCGAACCGCGATGTCGTTCCCCTCACCCTGGCAAGGTTGCCATCCACATTATCGAGAAACACTTTTCCATAAAGAAAGACCGCACCCCACACCAAAGCATTGGGAGTTCCCGAAACATAAAAACCGGCAGAGGCTAAACCAAAAACCAGGGAAAGAACAGTGATCTGGTTCGGCGTCACCGATGTCGGATACAGCAGGCGAACGACCCAGCGGTTCATGAAATACCACAGCTCGTTCACATCGAAAAACCGTGCCTCGACAGGAAGCTTATTCATTTTTTCAATATCAAAAGCCATACTGCTCGCCGCAGGGGCAACTGGCAAGAGCCCGGTTGGCTCTCAATACCCTTTGCTCGCCCGATTAAGTTTTTATTATTTCCTCCGCCTATTCAGCCGAGACAACTCTTTTACCCCTGCGGGGCACGAAAGCTTAGGAAAAATATCACGGCTAGCAGACAAAGTAATTGCCAACTGCCTGCGGAGGCACTCCGCTAGCAGAGGCCGCATATGTGACAGATAGCGGTATCGCAAATGGGAGTGTGTGCGGCTTTCAACCCACGCTGGTAATCCTCCCACAGGAAGTTGTTACGATAGCCGTGATCAACAATATCCCAGGGAAGGTAATCTTCCTTGCCATACTGGCGGTATACATACTGGTCGGTGGAATGCTTTTTCAACGCACTCTTGGCATCGTGACCGTTATTCAGGTAGGTTTTGAAAAAAGTGTGCACGTTCCGATCTCCCCGCGACAAATAGGTTTGCAGGTAGGCTTCGTTCGGGGAGCCAAAACTCATTTTCAGGTGTGGCAATTTACCCAAGGCCTTTCTCACCTTGGAAAATTTTTTCTTCAAGCTCTTCACCTCTTCCATCGGGTGCCACTGAAAAGGAGTGCCCGGTTTTGGCACCAGCGGACTCAAGCCGATGGTCATCCGGCCAATGTTTCCCCGTTCACGGCACTCCTCGACATACGCCGCATGGACCCGCTCGACCAGTTGAATGAACTGGTCAATGTCTTCATCCGTTTCATGCGGCAGACCAATAATGGAATAGATTTTTAAATGCAGGATGCCCTTTCGAGTCAGAAACCGACATTTTTCTACGATGAAATCATCCGTGGCGGCTTTATTGATGACATCGCGCATTCTCTCGGAAGGTCCGTCCACGGCAACGGTCAATGTTTTCTGACCGCTCTTGAGAATCATATCCACCAGCTCATCGGTGAGCGTTTCCATGCGCAGGGAAGAGAACGAAAGTTTTTTTCCCTCTTCGATAATTTTTCGTGCCAGTGCTGGAAGATCCGGATGATCCGTCACCGATGGCCCAACCAGACCCACTGTCTGCACCGATTTCCCCTGCCCGTTGAGCACGACATTCATGGATTGATAGGTTTTTTCCAGGTCGGGTAGACGTGGAGGACGATATATAAAACCCGCCGTGCAAAATCGGCAGGCCCAAATGCACCCGCGTGTAACCTCCATCAACGCCATATCCTTGAAAGTAGAATCTTCATCCGGCAAAACCGAATGAGTACAAAGCGACGCTTCCTGTTCCACCCAATGCCGCGTCACACGGGGAGGAGCCTTATCCAACGCGGAAAGTCCGACTTGCCGGTCTTGCTCCATCTTTGGTCGATAAGATTGCGGCACATAAATTCCGGCAATGGAAACAGCACGCTCCAAAACCTGATCCCTGCTGCCATCTTCACGGAACAATCCAAAAAAGCGTTCAGCCATGCCCTCCCCTTCACCGATGAACAAGACATCCATGCATTCCGCCAACGGTTCGGGGTTGATGAATATTGCCGATCCTCCTGCGGTAATCATCGGGAACGAGGCATCCCGCTCATCCCGGTCCATGGGAATGCCAAAGTATTTCAAGGCTAAAACCGTATTGAGGTAGTCGGGCTCAAACGAAATCGAAAACGCAATGACATCGAACTCACGCGGATGCATTTTTAAATCTATCGAACGCAATGCCTCGCGCTCCAGAGATTCCGTTTCCGGCTTCCACCCAATCGGCAAGGCATAGCGGTCGCACACCACCCCTTCAATTTGGTTTAACAGGGAATAAACCTGCTGAAAACCCAGGTTGGCCATCGCCACATCCCGCGTGTTGGGGTAGACAAGAAGCACCCGCAACCCGTTACGCAAAAGGGTCGAATCAAGGGACGAATCGGATAAATCAGAAACCTGCATAAACACCATCAAAAAAGATTGTAAACTGTAATAAGTTAGGAGTTATTATCATACTCTAATTGACTGTCTCAAGATAAGGAAACCACGCCAAATGCCGCAAACGGATCCGGAAACAAGAATGAAGGACGCTCTGCAAAAAATTGCGGCCGGTCCGCGTTTGAGTAAAGACCTCACCGAAGAAGAAGCCGAAGATGCCCTGTCATTGATTCTCGACGATCAGGTTTCAAAAGTCCGCGCCGGAGTCTTTCTCATTGCCGCGCGCATGAAGCTGGAAACCCTGCCCGAAAATATCGGCTATTGGCGAGCCCTGCAAAACCGTGTGTCCCCGGTCACGGTGGATCTCGACCAACTTCTGCAAATCGCCGATCCCTTTGATGGGTTCCAGCGCATTCCCTATTTCGGTTTTTATGCTATCCCGGTAATAGCCGAGTTGGGCCTGCCAACATACGGTCACTCGGCCCTGCCGTTACCGCCGAAATTCGGCATCACCTTCGAAGAGGTTTTACTGAATCAGTATGGCGTTGTAGATGGCAAAGGCGAACAACGTATGGCTCTGCTGGAAAAATATAAATTCGGTTATGTCAGCACCCAGGACACCCTGCCGCAGTTGGAAGCATTGCGGTCTTTGCGTATTGAAATCGTCAAACGCACCATGCTGTCCACTTTGGAAAAAATTCTTCTGCCCCTCAAAGCCAGAAAGAATATTCTGGCTACCACCTATTTTCACCGAGGCTACGAAGTCGCGCTCACCGAAATCGGCAAGCTCAGTCAATTCGACAGAGTAATCATCGGCAACGGTATGGAAGGCACCACCTTGTTCGGCGTGCATAAAGAAGCAAAAGTGTTTGTTCAGGATAAGACCGGGAAAGCAGAGCAGAAATCCCTGTCCTTGAAAACCCTCTACAACGAAGAAACCGCAGAACGCATCGCCGACGCGCAGGAAGAATTAAAACCGATCGAGTCCACTCTTGCGACCCTGACAAAGATGGGGGAAGAAGCTCTGCAAACAGGCCAGGGACCAGCAAGCCTGCAAATCGCCAGCCAGGCCGGAACCCTGACTCACCTTTCGGGATTATTCGCCACCGCTCAAGAAGGATTTGATTCAGCCCTTGCCGTGTTGGAATCCGGCACTTGCTATGAAAAACTGATGCAGTGGGTTGAGGAAATAAAAAGTTAACAACTTCATTTTGTTAACATCGGTTGCAGGCGTTCCCAGACCAGATCAGTGACAATGCTATAACCAGAGGCGACAGGATGCAGTCCATCCGGCTGGGTGTGTTTGCGCTCCCCTGCGACTCCCTCCAGCAGAAAGGGCAGAAAATCCAACTTATGCTTTTCGGCAAGCTCGGAAAAAACGCTTTCAAATTCCTGCATATAATCTTCACCGTAATTGGGCAGAGCCTTCATTCCGGCAAGTAAAATCCGGGCATCATGTTTGCGGCAAACGCCGATCATGAGTTCCAGGTTTCGGCGTATTTCAGCGATGGAAAATCCGCGCAAACCATCGTTGGCCCCAAGTGCCAGAATGACGATTTCCGGCTCGTGTTTCATCAACCAGCGGATGCGCCGCACCCCACCCGCCGTTGTGTCGCCACTCACCCCGGCGTTGATCACCTTGTGGGGAAACCCGGCAGAGGCCACCTTCAATTGCAATCTGGAAGGATAGCTTTCTTCCTCTTTCACGCCAAATCCTGCTGTCAAACTATCTCCCAACGCTAAAATCACAGGTTTCTCCTTCGATAAAGCAGATGCCGGGAACAACAAAACCAGCACCCCGAGCATAATAACCAGCCGGCATTTTTGATTAAAGTTTAGCAAATTCACTAGCATCTTTTTATACTACAATACCACTAGGCGTGGGGCCAGTGTGCCGTCGCTTTATTTGGCGAACAAAGAATTTATCTCGGCTTAAGGGAACCATGATTGAAATAACCCAACTAGTAAAAACCCTGCGTGGCGGTGGGCATGCAGTTGAAATTCTAAAATCCCTCGACCTCACGATTCCCACCGGCCAGTTGATAGCGATCACCGGCGAATCGGGAAGCGGGAAAACCACCCTGCTTAGTCTGATCGCGGGACTGGACACCCCGACAAGCGGACAAATTGTGATCGATGGGCAGGATATCACGAAACTCGATGAGGATGAACTCGCTCTCCTGCGCGGAGAAAGGTTCGGCTTCATCTTCCAGAATTTTCATCTCATTCCTACTTTGACAGCATTGGAAAACGTGGTGCTCGCGGCGGAACTGAACAACACTCCCGGCGCGACAAAAAAAGCCAGCGACCTGCTGGGCACCGTCGGTCTCAGTGATCGCCTGCATCATTACCCTGCCCAACTCTCTGGCGGGGAACAGCAACGCCTGTCCTTGGCCCGCGCCTTTATCAACGAGCCGGATATCATTCTCGCCGATGAACCCACAGGCAACCTCGACTCTAAAAACAGCGACTGCGTTATTGAGCTCATGCTCGAACTGCATAGAGTAAAACAGGCCACCATCATCCTGGTGACACACGAGATGCATGTCGCCGAACGCTCCGAACGCATCCTGACCCTTGCGGATGGGCAGATCATCTCGGACAAACCGAACCCATAATGAAACCTTCGCAATTAAATCTTCGGCAACTTTTTACATTGGTCCTCTGTGAATCGCGTGGCGCGTGGAGGCGGATGCTGTTTTTTATTCTCTGCATCGCCATAGGGGTCGGCGCGGTGATGACGGTGAAAAGTTTTTCCAACCTGGTCGGCGAAACCATACAAGGCGAGGCGAAAGGACTTCTATCCGCCGACCTCGCCATCAAAGGAAGCTGGGAACAAACACCGGAAGATCTGGACTATCAGGAAAAGATTTTACCCCCGGAAACCGAGTTCCTCTTTATCAAGGAACTGCATGGCATGGCGCAATTCAAAAATCCGAAAACCGGAGAAAAATCCGCCTCCCTGATTACCGAACTCAAAGCCGTTCCACTCACCGGCCCGCAATACCCTTTTTATGGAGAATTCAAAAACAAACCGGAAAAACCGTTGGCAGAGCTATTGACACAAGACGGTGCCGTGGTCGAACCTTCTTTCCTGTTAAAAACCGGTTTGAAGCCGGGAGACAAATTTTCTCTGGGAAAAGTTGAAGTGCGCATCACCGCAGTGGTGCTCTCAGAACCGGATCGCATTTCAAGAGCATTCAGCATTGGCCCGCGCGTATTTATTTCCCGCGCATCTTTGGACAAATCCGGATTAGTCCAGCCCGGAAGCCGGGTCAAACATCGAACCCTTGTACAACTGCCTTCCGACTTTGCATTGGAAAAGGCCGTGGCACTTCTGGAACGGGGCTTGAAGGACAAGTCGATTTCCATCCGCACCTATAAGGACATGCAGTCCTCTTTATCCAATTCCATCGAGAGGATGGGCCAGTACCTCGGCGCACTGGGGGTCATCGCTCTGCTCATGGGAGGAATCGGTGTCGCCATGATCGTTCGCACCTTCATGGCACAGAAACTCGACACACTGGCGATCTTGAGTTGTCTGGGCGCTTCGTCCCGGACCCTGCTCAAAGTGTACCTTCTCCAATCCATGCTGATGGGTCTGGCAGGCAGTCTTTTGGGCGTGAGCCTCGGGTTCGCTCTCACATTCCTGCTTCCCTCCAAAATGGAAGGATTGATCAACTTAAAACTGGAGCCGGTCTTCTATTGGATACCCGCTTTGCAATCGCTTGTTCTCGGTTGCGCGACCACTCTTTTATTTTGCCTGTGGCCTTTGATCCGGGCAGTGAGGACCCGGCCCCTCCGCCTGTTCCGCAGAAATTTTGAGGAAGAAGAACCCCGATGGGAACGCTGGGTTTCCGGCATAGTGCTTGGACTGGGTTTAGCAACGATGATTTGCTGGCAGGCAGGATCCATAAAACGCGGCATGACTTTTCTTGCCGCACTGGCGATCTCTGCCGGAGTATTCGCGCTGGCATCCTGGCTTTTGTTAAAACTTTTGAGAGCATTGCCGCCTTCCGGTTCCATGGTCCGCCGTTATGGCATGTCCAACCTCATGCGGCCAAATAACCAGGCCACCTCCATCATCACCTGTCTCGGTATGGGCATCATGCTGATCCTTACCGTGCGCCTGGTGCAAATGGATATGCTGGCCATGCTGGACAAGAACACCGAGATGAGTCCGCCGAATTATTTCTTCATTGATATCCAGCACGACCAACGACAAACTTTCACTCAGGTTCTTGATCAGGTCGCACCGGAAGCGGAGCGGACCCTCACGCCTTTGGTACGTTCGCGCCTGCATAGTATTGATGGCAACTTGATAGCAAACTGGACCTACAAGGACAAACGGCGGGAAGAATGGTTCATGAACCGCGAGTTCATATTGACCTATATGGCTGGCCCACCGCCAAAAGATAATGAAGTCATCGAAGGAAAGTGGTGGACTGAGACCCATAACGCCGAAGTCTCCCTGGAACAAGACGCGGCAAAAAGATTGCACGCCAAAATCGGATCAGAACTCATAATCGACATTCAGGGCATTCTTGTACCCGCCACCGTGACCAGCATCCGCAAGGTAAACTGGCGCAACATGCGCACAAATTTCTACATGATCTATTCGCCGGGAGCCTTGCAAGGCGCACCGCTTACCTATGTCGCCACGGTCCATGTCCCCGATGCCAAAGAGTTGCAACTGCAACACGCCATTGTCGAGGCCCTGCCTAACATCACCGCCTTGAGCACACGCGATATTGTCAACACCATTGAATCCACCGTAGCCAAACTGACCACCCTTGTCGATTTTATGTCCGGATTCGCCATCGCGGCCGGACTGTTCATCCTCTCCGGTTCCATTGCTTCCACCAAGTTCAGACGCTTGCGGGAATCGGCGATACTTAAAATACTGGGAGCCCGACGCAAAGCAGTCACCGCTATACTGGCAATCGAATATGCTACATTAGGAGTCATCGCCGCACTGGTGGGCATTGGGCTGGCGCAAGGGCTTTCCTGGGCGGTGATGAAAACCATGATCAAATCCGACTGGCACGTCCAACCCATAACCGTTGCCTGGGCGTTTTGTTTCGCAGTTTTGATCACAGTGAGCACCGGAGTTTTAAGTAGTCTGGATGTGATCCGCAACAAGCCGTTAAAAACTCTCAGGGAATCGGCGTAGCCGCCGATGGCGATAGGCCATAACTCTTGACTGTTAACAACCTTGTTCTCGGCTTAATGAGTCATTGCTCACTGCCCTCACCAAGATATTTCAAACAAAAATGAGGAAACTGATGAACATTAAAATAATTTTTCTGGTCAGCTTTTTCATCCTGCACTCGGCAGTTGCCTGGGCCGAACGAGCGCCTTATGAGGCACCGCCCTGGGTACCTCCCCCACCGCCAGAGTCCCGGGTTCATCTGGTTGATAATGGTGATGGAACACTGACCGAAACCAAGACCCATCTGATGTGGACCCAAAAAGACAGTTATGCCGATCTCGGAAAATGTTTGAACTGGTATCAGGCCACAGACTATGTCGAAAATCTTAAGACCGGCGGACATACCGACTGGCGATTGCCCATGGTGTTTGAATACGGAATGATTTATGACAACACAAAAGAAAACAATATGGCATTTGACCACGACCCGGACCAGCCCCTGGCCCTGTCGGAACAATTCGCTGATGGCGCGGCCTATTGGTACTGGTCAGCGGAATACGAGGAGACCGACCTGACAGATTGTTGCACCCGCGTTGCGTATTTCGTAACCGGCCGGGCTTTCTCGCGCAACCTTTCGAACTGCAAACACGGCGGCGTTCGTGCCGTCAGGGATTTGAACCACTAGGCGTGGGGCCGATTGGCAGTGGCTTTATCAGGTCTTTTTCACCACAGTAACCACGGTATCCATAAAACGCTGTTGCCCGGCAATCGGGTCACCTTTATTGGGGATGATCCAATTCGGGTGAACCCCGTTGTCCTTCCACCAAATCCGCTTCAGGTCGGGGTAGCCATCGCGTCCAAAGGGACTTTTCTCCTTACCCGCTGTCGCGAAGCGACCGTGCGCCCAATGTCCGCAGTGATGGGAAATGGCAATAACGCCGGGGACAACACTTTCCCGGACATCCAGTGTCGTCACAATAGATCCAATTTCCGAGGTGACTTCGACAGTCTCTTTATCGCTCAGCCCCAGCTTCCCAGCGGTGACAGGATTGATCAGTGCCGGATTTCGATGATAAATCTCGCTCAAGAACGCATTGCTTTGGGTGCGGGAGTGGCTTTGCATTGCCACCTTGTAGGTCGTCAGGATCAACTCATCGGGTTTAAGGTTTTCATGTTCTGGAATCGGCATCCACGTTGGCAGTCCGGGAAATCCTTTATCTACGAGGAACTGGGAGTGGATCTCCAAGTAGCCGCTCTTGTTTATTTTGTCGGGCGGAAAGCCTTTGTATGGGATATTGCCAATCATCTGCCCGACATATTTTTTATACGCTTTTTTGGTGGTTGTGTAGTCTTGTCCCGGTTTCCCTTTCCAAATGACGCCTGTTTTTTCATCAACAATTGCGCCCTCCAGTTTTTCCGGCGTAAGAACTTTAGCATGCTGTTCATATAAAGGCTGTTGTGTGCGGTCATACCATGCACCATATTGTTTCATGTAATCGAATCCGCCAGCTTCCTTCACACCCGGCGTGTGTTCACACGCATCTTTAACAAATTCTTCCGCGCTTTGGATCATAAAAGACCCATCGCCGCCTTGTGCCGGGTCACCCATGCCTATTTGCCTGGCGAGTTCGCAGACCACATCTTGAAAATCCCGTACTTCACCGGGCAGACTCGGAAGTGCCGGCTGACGAATGTAGTATTCCGGAATTTGATTTTGCGAAACCATGTCTTCCCATGCCCAGCGTTCAAGATAATAGGCATCCGGCAATACCAGATCCGCATATTTGGTTCCTTCGCCATACCCGACATCAACGGCAATGCTAAAGGGAATCAGCGTTTCGTCTTTGAGGATTTCAATATTTTCCCTGCAATCGCCGTTTGCATACGTTGCGTTGTAGCAGTACGTCATATAGATGTGAGGACGCCCATGCGCTCCTTCTTTGATCATGCGCAGAACCTGGTGGCTGGCATGATGAGTCGGCAGGGCATATCCTTCGCCATCTAAAATTTTAAGCTTTTTGGAGTGTCCTTTCGGTTTTTTGAAAGAGGATTTCCATTTGCCGTTGACCGCCATCAACCGTCCGCCCTTGGCATTGATGTAACCGCACAATGCTTCAAGCATGAAGATGGCGCGCTCGGTCATAACGCCGTTGTAATGCGCCACCGCTCCGCGATAGGAGATAATCGTACCGGGTTTTGCTTTCGCATACTCAATGGCAATCCGTTTGATGGTTTTCGCTGGTACGCCACTGATTGCTTCTGCCCACTCGGGGGTGTAGTCCTTAACATGCGCTTCAATGTCGGCAATCGTTGTATTCGTCCACTTCTCGTAAAATGCCTGGTCGTAGAGTTTTTCGGCAATGACGACATGTGTCATCGCCAGCACGACTGCAAGATCCGTCCCCGGTTTGATAGGAACCCATTGAGTGGACTTGGCACCCGTCTTATTTAATCGCACATCAAAGGTATACATCGGCACATGTTTATTTTTGACCATCTCCATAATCCTTTGGGAAAATGGAATATGAGACGTATGCGCTTCAATGGGATTGGAACCAAAGATCAAGATGCAGTTTGTGTTCAAGACATCATTGACGTCATAGTGTTTCCCCCACGTCAACTCTTGGGCGGTCCACTTGCCGCCTTCACAAATCGATGTGTGGTTGCCAATGGTTTTTGTGCCGTAGGCGGCCAGGAAATACGATTTGATCAGCTTACTTGTTGATCCCTTCATACGACCGTAATGGAACATAAACTCTTCGGGATGGCCTTCGTCGCGAAGCGTCTTGAGGCCTTTCACCTTTCGACCATCTATCTCACCCCCGCGCACAATCAAGTCAAGAGCTTCCTCCCAACTGATGCGTTCCCATTGGTCATCGCCACGTTTACTACCCTCTTTACGTTTCATGGGATGGAGCAGGCGGTCCGGGTCTTCCAGATGCTGATGACCGGCTCTTCCTTTAACACAGAGCCTGCCATTGCTTCGTGGCAGGTTGATATTTCCTTCCATTCTTTTTACCTTACCCGTCCGGTTATCGATCACGGCAATCGCGCCGCACCGGGAGACACATTGCCAGCAGGCGCAGGGAACAAAACTTTCTCTTCCGTTGGACAATGCGGCGATGTTGATTGCCGGAGGTCTGCCCAAAACATTGGCTTCCGTTTTGTCCTCTTTTGCCCTAAGTGCAGTCTCCACCTCAATAAATGGAGACTTCTTTAAAGCACGAGTGGCTTGCTTCTCGTCCATGAAGATGTTGCGTAGCACTAATTCTCTTGCAACGAGATACGAAGGGCCAGCAAAGACGATTGCTCCACCCACAACGATTCCACACGCCTTTCTCAAAAAGCTCCTACGGGTATCGGTATCCATGATTATTCCTCCCTTTGGAGAAAATGTATCTCAAGCAAGCGGTAACGCAAGACCACCCACAACGACAACATACCGCATGGCATAAATTCCTATCATCACCAGTACAGACGCAAGTGTGTAACTGGCAACCGTTTTCCGGGTCATTAAAAGTATCAGCGGAACCAATGCACCTAACCCAAGTTCCACACCCAGGAAAACCAGACTGAAGCTTCCCTGTGTGAGCAATACAAAATGAGCATAAACCGTCTCAGAACCCACTGCCATTGTCAGAAGATCGGTGAAGATGAGGAACAGGTCCAAAACAATCAACCAAACCAGCATCTTACCCATGTCAAAAATGAGCCGCTCTGCATAACGCTTTCCCTCCGGCAAAAACAGGTTCATTGTGGCAAGCACGAAAATCAGTAAAGCGATGCCGGACACGATGGCAGAAACCAGAAACAAGGTCGGCATCAGCGCGGTATGCCACAGGGCGCGGGCCTCAACCAATCCGAGGATGAAACCGGTATAGCCATGCACCGAAATTGCCAGAGGAATACCAATGGCCCCAAACACCTTGGTCAATTTGAGATCCGCCGTCCACATAAAATACCCGTAAATCAGGCAGTTTAGCGGATACACAATGAGCAAAAGCGTTCCCCAACTCATGGCAGATGTCGGGTTAAATGCGAACAGCAGGTACCAAAACCGGAGTGGCTGTTCAAGCTCGGCTATTAAAAACAGCGGCGCAAGCACCAGAAGCGTAAAAGCCAGCGCGAGACTCACTTTTCCAATTTCTTTGAATTTCTCCATTCCAAAAACATAGGCAAGGGTAGACAGGACAAACGATCCCGCGCTCAATCCCGTGAAATAGAAATAAGCAGCAACGAGCCAAGTCCATGTGGGTCCATTTCCAAAGTCCGCAACGGTGTCAACCATCTCTTGCCTCCTTTTGGAAAAGAATAAGCTACCCTAGTTCCTCATACTTGCCACCCATTGTTTCTGCGGTACTTCGATTAAGGGCAATGTAGAAGACTTTAGGTTTTGTTCCTCTTTCCGGACTCAAAACCTGCACCGGTTCCGTATCCATTATTTTTCTAATCTCGCTATTCGAATCGTTGAGATCGCCAAAAATTCTGGCTCCATAAGGGCACGCGTCCACACAAGCCGGCAACTCACCTCGCATAACCTTATGCGCACAAAAGGTACACTTATCAGCAACTTCGGTTTCCGGGTTAATGAACCGCGCCCGATAGGGGCAAGAAGAAACACACATGCCACAGGTCATGCATCGATCCTCGTTGATCAAAATAAGCCCATCGTCATTTTTGTATGTCGCGTTGGTGGGGCAGTTGCGCAAGCAAGGCGCATCCTCGCAGTGCTGACATAAACGCGGCAGGAAATGAGAAGAAACATTCGGATAAGTTCCCTTTTCGACTATTTTTACCCAGGACCTGAAAACACCCAGTGGAACACCATTTTCAGACTTGCAAGCGGTCGCGCAGGAACTGCATCCAACACATTTTCTAAGGTCAATGAGCATTGCCAAATTTCTGCGCTGTTTCCCACCGTTATTTTCGGCATTCTCTGATACTGCCGCCACGATTTTTCCAGGAGCCGTAATGCTCGCGATCCCCACGGCTGAGGCCCCTAGCGCGGCTTTTTTCAGAAATTCTCTCCTACCAATTCCAAGGCCTGCTTTTTTTTGGTCTCTTGTTTTGCCTTCTTTTTTCATGGGGAACCTCAGATTCAGAGGCCAAGCTCTAATAAACAATCGCAAAGCTCTCACTAGTAAATATGTGCTCGATTCAAAATATATCAAGCACTCCTTACCAGTTTTTTGTGCCTGCCACCCACTTCGTAGCCCCTTGGCAGGGGAGGCAGATAGCAATGGCTCGTTAAGCCGAGCTAACTTTTTGTTCGCCACCCTCTAGCGAGGGAGGCAAATAGCAATAGCTTATTAAGCCGCCAACACGATTGCTAGCCAGAGAAAGCTATTGCATACTGGCCTCACGCCTAGCCCACTCCCGTGGGTGGGAATATAGCAATTACTTTTTGAGCCGAGATAGCCATTTGCTAGCTTGACAGGCTATTGCCAGTCGGCACCACGCCTAGTGGATCATTTTGATGGCTTTGATGTGGGCATAAACCGGTTGACCCGGTTTGAGGTTTAAGTTGGCGAGAGACTTTCTTGTGATCGTTGCCAGAATCGGCTGACCGGCATCCAGTTCAATATCTACGGAATATCCCCCGAGGGTTCCAATTTTTGCAACCTTCGCCTGCAAAATATTCAGCACACTGGTAACTCCTGCGGGAGGAGCGGTCGAAAGGCTCACATCCTTGGAATGGATGTGAACCCTGAGGTTTTGTCCCACAGGAATATTTTGTTTGGGAACATTCAGGGTCTGCCCCATGAAATCCAATCGGGTGAGTTCGAACTCTTCATCATGTCCCGCAACCGATGTTTCGAGTACCGCTCCCAACTGTTCTTCTCCCAACACTTGCCTGAGCCGGACATCCGAGAACACTTCCTGTACCGGCCCGAAGTTTGCCACTTTCCCCGCTTGCAAAATCACCATAGTGTCTACAAGTTGCAGTACCTCATCCACCGAATGCGTGACATAGATGATAGGCGTCTTGAACTCGTCTTCTATTCTTTTGATGAAAGGAATGATCTCGGCTTTTCGTTGCATATCCAGCGAGGCCAAAGGTTCATCCATGAGCAATAGTTTCGGGCTGGTGAGCAGAGCCCGACCAATCGCCACCCTTTGCTTTTCTCCCCCCGACAATTTATCAGGAGTGCGTTTTAACAACGCCGCCAACCCCAGCACTTCTACCACCTCATCCAAGTGCAAATTACGCTCAACAGACTGGGTACGTTGATAACCGTAGAGCAGGTTTTGCTGAATACTCAAATGCGGGAATAGCCTCGACTCCTGAAACACCAGCCCCACTTTTCTTTGATGGATAGGAATGAATATTCCGTCGTCCTGCCAAACCTGACCCGCCAGTTTCAGGGTTCCTGACGGAGCCCTTTCCAGTCCCGACAAGCAACGCAACAAAGTGGTTTTACCGGAGCCAGAAGGACCAAACACCACCGTAACGCCCTTGGCCGGGAGGGTCAGTTCTACATCCAGGTTAAATCCCGGATAGTCCATTTTAAAGTTTGCTTCCAATAAATTTTTCATGTCACCTGTACCGGTAGTCGGCGGTTGATGGAATAAACCATCACCAGAACCAGAAAAGAAAACAGGAGCAATCCGGCAGAAAGGATATGCGCCTGGGTATATTCAAGCACTTCAACCCGGTCATAAATCTCAATGGAAATCACTTTGGTCTTTCCCGGAATATTGCCACCTACCATCAGTACCACGCCAAATTCCCCCAGGGTGTGAGCAAAGCCCAGTACGATCGCAGTCAGGTAACCCCGGCGAGCCAGAGGACTGATGACCGAAAAAAAAGCGTCCAAACGGGAAGCGCCCAGCGACTGTGCGGTTTCCATGGGAACTTTGCCAACAGACTCGAAAGCACTGTGAAGCGGTTGCACCACAAACGGTAAAGAATAAAGGCAGGAAGCAAAAACCAGCCCGGCAAAAGAAAAAGACAGCGCGGAACCCGTTAAAGCCTGGACCGGTCCACCCACCCAGCCATGCGGTCCCAGCAGAATCAGCATATAAAATCCCAACACCGTAGGAGGTAAAACCAAAGGCAAAGCCACCACCGCCTCCACCACCACCCGGAAGCGAGAACGGGTATGCGCCAACCACCACGCCAGCGGAGTGGCCCATACCAAAAGAATCAATACCGTCACTCCCGCCAATTGCAGTGACAGCCAAATGGGTTGAAGATCAATCAGGGGTAAATCCATTTCTTTATTCCTCTATAAAACCATAACCATAGGACTGCATGATTGTTTTTGCCGCAGAACTTTTTAAATATGCCAGAAACTGTTTTGCGGCAAAATTGGCAAGTCCTTGTTTTAATAAAATGGCCTGCTGGGAAACTGGATCGTGCAGACTCAGAGGCACCTCCCACCGACTTCCCTTAAGCCTGAAGCGTGGATCTTCCACCTGTGATTTGGCGACCAATCCCAGCCCTGCGTTTCCGGTAGCGACAAACTGCAGGGTCTGGGAAATGTTTTCTCCCTGCACCAGAAACGGTCGTAGTTTTTTCCAGAGGCCCAACCGTTCCAGAACCTGCTCTGCCGCCTTGCCATAGGGTGCGGTTTTCGGGTTGGCTATCGCCAGCTTGCCCTTGTCCATTTTTTTTAAAGATTCTACTCCCTGTATTTTCTCCGGGTCTGCGCTCCATAAAACCAAAGCCCCTATGGCATAGGTGAACCGAGTACCCATTACACCTATCCCTTCCTGTTCCAGCAGGACCGGCCTTTTTGCATCCGCCGCCAGCAAAACATCAAAGGGCGCACCGTGTCGGGACTGGGCATACAGCTTGCCGGTCGATGCCGAAATCAGGATCAGCGTGTTTCCCGTATCTTTTTCATAGCGTTTGGCAATTTCCTTGAGCGGATTCAAAAAATTGGACGCGACCGCAACATGAACGTCTTCCGCCCAAGCTGATGCCGACACACCTAGAAGACAAACCACCATCCATGCCCCGAGCCTGCATATTACATGAATACTAAAATGTTTAACCCCCCTAGCCCCCCTTATCAGGGGGGAATTGATCGTCCCCCTGATAAGGGGGATTGAGGGGGTTGCTTTTTCTGTCCTGGCACAGGCCAACGCTCTCTTATTTCCCATCGTTATTCCCTTGCATATATAACGGTTGCATCGTTATATACCATTAAGCATAACGATTGTCAAACTAATGCATGCCTGGGAAAAAGCACATTTTTTTATATTGGGGCTAAAGTTTTAATGTTTTCTGCCGATAGAGCCACCACGGACAGCTGTACCAACAAGGGGTCAAAACATGGAAGTTCAAACAATTCAAGCACGTACGCAGATCGTGTTTGTGGGAAGTACCGGCCGGTGCGACGATTGCGATGAAGAAACCCGGACTGAGGACGCACTCAAAAGAGGCATAGAGGAAGACCGTGTCAGCCTGTCTCCCGCCTCTCTCTCCCTTGCTAACGATGCATCCAAAACCGGTGAAGCGGAAAATGAGGAAGAGGAAAACACAACCGGGCAAACAGGCTCCAAGCAAACAGGCCCCAAAACCGATTTGGAGTTATCTGAAGAAGAACGCCGGATACTGAATGAACTCCGGACGCGGGATGCCGAAGTGCGAGCTCATGAGCAGGCCCATCTTTCCGCCGCCGGCCCCTATGCCAATGGTGCCCCAAAATTTGAGTTTCAAACCGGGCCGGATGGCAAACAATATGCGGTAGGTGGAGAAGTATCCATCGATACGTCCCCGGTTCCTGGAAACCCCGAAGCAACCGCTCGCAAAGCCCAGACTATAAAGCGAGCCGCTCTGGCCCCTCGCGACCCCTCCGGGCAAGACCTGGCAGTAGCCGCTCAGGCGGCGCAGTTGGAAGTCCAGGCCAGACAGGAAGCCAAAGCTGAAAAAGCGGAAGAAAATGAATCAGAACCCGTCCCCTCTTCCATAGAAGAGAGCGATGAGCCTGAAGAAGGAAGCGGTGAGGCAAATTCCGAGAGTGGCAACGAGTCCAATCAAGGCTCTCCCTTTGCCAGACGGATAGCGAACCGGTTTAATCCATCCAGCATCACCTCCGGCAACCTCCTCAACGTTATCTCCTGACAAAACCACTAGCAGGTCGCCGGGCACTAAAAAAAACGGGCCAAACCCTCTAAAGGATCGGCCCTAAAAAAATGGCGGGGTCGACGAGACTCGAACTCGCGACCTCCGGCGTGACAGGCCGGCGTTCTAACCAACTGAACTACGACCCCGCGGTCGTTTACTAAATGGTAGGCGGAACAGGGCTCGAACCTGTGACCCCCGGCTTGTAAGGCCGGTGCTCTCCCAGCTGAGCTACCCGCCCATTCGGCATGGGTCCAACGTGTATAGACTCGTTGAGCCAAAATAACTCTTTTACCCCTGCGGGGCACGAAGACTGAGGAAGAATATCACGGCTACCAAAAAACATGGCTTATTACCCGCAGAGGCTCTCTGCCCTCACTTCAATATTAGAGAAGGGTTGCTTCTCTCCAACAAGAGGATGGGAGTATATAAACGAGCACCAACTCTGTCAAGCGATTTTGTTTTCGGTCTTTCGCACGCAAAATATTGAACAGATTGATTTTAAAATGATTGACAGCCATCCCACCTCGCTATAAGATGCCTTTTAGAGTCTGAAAATAGGATTTTCGGACACTTCTCAAATGTTTTTGTTTCCTGGATACCCCCCGACTGCTTCACCATGATAGAAAAAATCATGGCTTCTCTCGAGAGCCTGCCGACAGAAGACCTTCTTGAAATTCGGAAAAACCTCGACGAATTGATTCGATCAAAATATGACGATGATCTCGGAAAAAGAAAAGGCAAACGGGCCAAAGTCAAAATTGCCGGGAACGTGGAAATTGAACGGGAAAAAGAATTCTTTTTCAACCTTCATAAAATCGTCCTTCTGGAAATGTCGGTCAACGGTTTGGTTTTTTCCATAAAGGCAACCGTCATCGATGGAGATATTTTGCATGTCTCTTTTAGAGTGCCCTCGACCGGAGAGAAAAAAATCATCGATTGCCAGGCTGTACGGGTTCAGGAAACAAAACCCGGCACAATCCCTGAATATGAAGTCGCCGCCATTGCGGTCAGCAAGGAAGCGGTAAAAGATTATAAGGACATGCTGAGGAAAAGAGGCCAATAGCCAGAACCCACAAAGCAGAAATTATGACTCCAGCCAACCCCATTTTGAGGCATCTCATTGAACTGATCGGAAATGTTACCGATGCCCACACCGTAGCCTTGTTTACAATGGAGCCCGGAGGGAAGACCCTCGCCCTGCGCGAATATTTTTCCCTCAGCAAGCACCTGAACCCGGGGGCAAAAATCGCTGTTGGCAAAGGCCCAATAGGTGTGACTGCACAAACCCGCAAACATCAGTTGATCGAAAATTTTGATCAGGACACGAGTTTTCTCGGCATCTACAAAAAAAATGAGGAACTGAAAAATTTTATTGCCCTGCCGGTAATTTATGGGGATCAGGTAGCAGTCCTGGCAGTAGACTCCAAAGAACGCTACCAGTTCTCCATCAAACTGGAAAAAATACTGACTGAATTCGCTCAACAGATTGCATGGAACCTGCAATCCGAGAACCCGGACGATTCTGAAAATCCGTCTCCCCAGCCGTTTTTGCAGGAGATCAATTCCTACTGCCGGTTTCTCGCTGAATCACCTGACCGGTCATCCGTTGCCGACAGGCTGACGCAGATCCCCTCATCCCTGATTCCCTGCACTGCCATTGCTACAGTCTGGTTCGAAGGAAATCAGCAGGAAGGACAAATCATCGGGCACAGGGGTTTTGCTCATGACCTGTCTGAAATCAGGGTATTGTATGGCAAGGGGCTGGTGGGTTCCTGTGCAAAAAACAGGTCGCCTCTTCTTATACAGGCTCATGAGGGCCGGAAAACAGTTGTGTTTTCCGAGGACGAAAAATCCGAAGACCTGCAATGCATTGCGACTCTTCCCATTCAACACAACGACACCCTTTACGGAGTCCTTATGATCGGTTCCTCAGAACCCGATGGAGTGACCCACGCCGATCTGGATAAGCTGGCACTGGTTGTTTCCGCCGCGGCCTCTGCCCTGTTCTGCACAGATACCAAGGACCGCTGGGTCTACGACAAAAACCTGGACCCTGTCACCGGGGTTCCCAATCACCGATTTTTGACGGAACATAATCTTGCGGTATCGGAAGAAGTGTTTCAGCCCAACCGTACCGTATTTTTTCTTACTTTCCACCTCACCAACCTTACAGAACTTTATGAAGCCCACGGTGTAGACCGGGGCGATGCCTACCTTAAGCAATTAATGGCACTGTTCTCAAAACTGATCCCATCTCCCAAATTTGTTTTCCGCCTGTCGGAAACCTGTTTCCTGATCATGCTTATGGATCGAGATCAGAAAGATGTAGAACACCTGATATCAAAACTGAAACATCTGCTGGAACACAAGCCGCTCAACATCAACGGAACTCCCATGGAGGCCCAAACCCAATGGGGACTTTCTGTCTACCCCAGGGATGGGAGAGCATTGTTCAGCCTCATTAACCAATCACGCATCCGGCTGACCCAAAAAATGAAAGCGATGGCATGATAAAAAAATTATTCAACAGCATGTTCAGCTGGTTCTCTACCGATCTGGCGATGGATTTGGGAACAGCAAACACCCTGGTTTATATTACCGAAAAAGGAATTGTACTGGACGAACCATCCGTGGTCGCAGTAAACGTGGATGACAACTCCGTTGAGGCAGTTGGACTGGAAGCAAAAAAAATGTTTGGCCGGACCCATGCCCGGGTCAACACCGTCCGCCCCATGAAAGACGGGGTCATTGCCGACTTTGATATAACCAATCGGATGATTCAGTATTTTCTTAAAAAAGTGCTGAACCAATACCGGTTCTTTAAACCCCGCATGGTTGTCGGCGTACCGACCTGCATTACCCAAGTGGAAAAAAAAGCAGTGATCGATGCTTCCCTCATGGCGGGAATCCGGGAAGTCCATCTGGTAGAAGAGCCTATGGCGGCCGCAATCGGCGTTGGCATTCCCGTACACCGGCCTGAAGGAAATATGATTATCGACATCGGAGGCGGCACCACCGATGTAGCAGTCATTTCCCTGTCCGCCATCGCTTATGGAGAATCCGTGCGCGTTGCCGGAGACGCGATTGACGAGGCCATCGTCCGCTATATGCGACTTCAGCACCACCTGAACATTGGCGTCTTCGAAGGCGAGAGCGCTAAAAAGCAAATAGGCAGTGCGTTTCCGCAAGCAGGAACCCTGACTACTGAAGTCAAGGGATTGAATGTTAAAACCGGTGTCCCCATGTCTATCGTCATAAGCGATGAAGAAATCCGTGAAGCCCTGAAAGAACCCTTGACTACCATCATTGCTGTCATCATGCGCGCCCTGGAAAAAATTCCTCCGGAACTTTCTTCTGATATTCACTCCAATGGCATTTACCTCACCGGAGGCGGTGCCCTCATCCGCGGACTGGATAAAATGATCGAAGAAAAAACTACCCTGAAAGTCTTTATTCCCGAAGAACCCCTTCTCAGTATTGTCAAGGGAGCCGGAGCGGTTCTCGATGACTTCCCCAATATGAAAAAAGTCTGTATCAATTAACCCCCCCCACTAGGCGTGGGGCCAGCGTGCCGCCGCTTTATCTGGCGAGCAAAAAGTTGGCTCGGCTCAAAAAGTCTTTGCCGTATTCCCTCCCACGGGAGTGGGCTAGGCGTGGGGCCAGTGTGCAGTCGCTTTATCTGGCTGGCAAAAAGTTGACTCGGCTCAAAAAACCATTGCGAGTTGCCTCCCCTGCTAAGGGGCCACTTATGAAAAAAGTCTGTATCAATTAACCCACCTGCGATACAATTTTTCGTCACCTTACCCATTAGCGTAACGAAAAATATGAATCCGGTTTGTCAGGAATGTGAAACACAGGTAAATACTGTGCCCACGATAATCGAATATCAAGGAGAGGAAATTTTTCTATTCGATCCCGTGGTTTGCGAGCCCTGTCTGCACAAACTGTGCGAACGCTACTCCACTCAGTGCGCCAATTGCGGCGGCTGCATCCCTCCCTATTCACAGGTAGGAGTGTTAAAAGGGAACGAGGGACGAACTCAGGTTGTACACATGACCACCTCCTGCACCACAGTGGGAAGCGCGTTTTACGGCTATTGGGGCAAAGGGCAATTGAGAAATTTCATACAAATCGAAGCCTGCTCCTAGCCGCCAGCGTGACGCTGAACCCAAATGGCAATCGCTTTATTTGGCGGGCAAAACGTTATCTCGGCTGAATAGAGCCTTGGCTCAACCCCCTCAATCCCCCTTATCAGGGGGAATATTAAAAGTGTTGCGCTTGAGGGCTTGGCCTGCTTGACGGGTAATGCAGTACCGGCCCCACGCCTAGTGGGAGAAAATAATTGTGTATTTTGCTTCGAATCGGTATGATCCGGGCAACTTAAAACATCCCTGATGAGACCCGCTATGCTGAAAGTTCATTTTGAGAGAGAAAATCGTACCATTCAGGTTGAGGCCGGAGAAAACCTGCGGCAAGCGGCTATCCGCAATAAATTCAGTATTTATGCCCATATTCATAAAATTCTGAACTGTCGGGGTCGGGCTCTTTGCACCGCCTGCACCGTCCAGGTCGTTGCGGGAAACGTGGCTCCCAGGAATGAAGCTGAAACAGAAAAGCTGGCCAAAAAACCGGCAGACTTCCGTTTGGCCTGCCAAATCGCCGTCGATGATGATCTGGTAATCAAAACCCACCCTTGAAGCCGTTGGGCACATGGCCCAAAACTATTTGACAACAAATCCCTAAAGTCACAATATAATGTATGTCTCCACTCGCGAAAGAACAGTTGGACGAAATTCATCGTCATGCGGTGGAGGAATATCCTTTTGAATGTTGCGGAATCGTAGTAGGCAAACCTGATCATAATGATGAGAACCTTGTCTACCGTTGCACGAACATTCAAAACAAGTTGCATGAAAAAGATCCCGAGAATTATGTCCGGGATGCCCGCACTGCGTATAATATAAGTGCTTTAGAATTGCAGAAGCTTCTGAGTGAGGTGGGCTCGAAGGGTTTGATCTTCAAAGTTTTGTATCATTCCCATCCCGAGCATGATGTCTATTTTTCGGAAGAAGATACCAGAATGGCTCTGTTCGATGGGGAAACCCCCATCTATCCAGACACCAGCTATCTGATAGTTTCTGTTTATGATAAAAAAATCCGGGACCAAGGCCTGTTCAGTTGGAACCCGGAAACAAAAACTTTCGAGCGGACACCGGAGTAAGTCGGAGTTCGTTACGCAACATATTTGGAGATTCTTTTATGGCTCTGCTCATCAACGAAGATTGTGTTAACTGTGGTGTCTGCGAACCAGAATGCCCCAACGAAGCGATATCAGAAGGGGATGATATTTTTGTGATTGAATGGGAACGTTGCACCGAATGCGTAGGGTGGTATGAAGAAGCTCAATGTGTAGAAGTCTGTCCTGTCGACTGCATTCCCAAGGACCCGGAGCATGTAGAAACAAATGAACAGCTTCTTGAAAAAAAGGAATTGCTGGTAAACGGCGGCTAACCACTCGGCGCCGGCGAGCCGCCGGTGGCAGATTGCAAAAACTCGTTGGGCCGAGTCAGCTCTTTGCTAGCCAGAAAAAGCTATTGCAAATTGGGTCCAGCGGCACGCTGGCGGCGGTTCGCCGGTCACGCTGGACCTTAAAAACAGGGAATGCCATGAGAGAAGAAGTCGAAGAAGTACTGGAGAGTGTCCGACCCATGCTCATCAAAGATGGGGGCAACGTTGAGCTGGTGGACATTGAAGACGGGGTTGTGAAAGTACGGCTCATGGGGGCCTGTGTTTCCTGTTCCAGCTCAACCATGACTCTGAAAATGGGCATTGAAAAAGCTTTAAAAAAAGCCATCCCTATGGTGCGTTGCGTTGAAGCGGTAGAATAACTTCCTTGGCAGCAACTATTTCTTACTATCTGTCGCTGGCGGCTCGCCGACATTTATGATCTTCATGAAAAAATTCGTAATACTTTATTGTTTGGCATGTGCATTATTTTTTTCAACCATCTCCCTGGCGCAGTCTGAAGAAGCCATCCCAGCACCGGACTTCACCCTCAAATCCCTCAACGGAGAAGATGTCAGCCTCAACCAGCACAGAGGGAAATACGTTCTGGTAAATTTCTGGGCAACCTGGTGCGGTCCCTGCAAAATGGAAATGCCCGCACTGGAAACTTTGTACCAGCGTTTTAAATCCAGGAATTTTTCCCTGCTTGCCATATCCAATGACATGTTCGGGGCAAAAATTGTCGAACCTTTTATCAAAGCCAATGGTCTTTCCTTCCCCATCCTTCTGGACCAGCAATTGCACGCCAGCAATAAATTTGGGGTAGTCAGTCTTCCCACCACCTTTATGATTGACCCCAAGGGAAATATCATTGGTGAACTGAGAGGGGCAGAAGACTGGGCCAGCCCGGACAACCTGCTGTACTTTGAAAATCTTTTGAGAAACTGAGCGCGTTGTCCATGAAAGAGCTCCTGATCCTGCCTGCAAAAAATCCGGCCCATTCAGCAAACCTGTTTTTCCGTTTGGCTGGAAGCCTTGTCCTATCACTGTTCGGCCTTCTATTGTTATGGCCTCATGAAGGGTGGTCGCAAGAGGAGCACGATTATTCCCTTGAAGGGGACATGGTCTATATTCCCCCCGGCCCTTTTATATTTGGCACCGATAAAAAAGACGAGTCCGCCGAGGCACTTTCCATGGGCATTCCAAAGCCCTGGTACGCCGATGAAACTCCACAGCAGAAAATTTTCCTCAAGGAATTTTATATTGACCGCTACGAGGTCACCTACAAACGCTATAAAAAATATGTCGACGCTTTGGATGCCGTAGTTCCCCTGAACTGGCAGGGCTCGAATTTCCCGGAAGGCAAGGATAACGAGCCAGTCGTTCACGTCAGTTGGTATGACGCGGCCAACTTCTGCCAATGGGCGCAAAAAAAATTACCTACAGAAAAACTGTGGGAGCGCGCCGCAAGAGGCAAAGAAGGCAATGAATACCCTTGGGGAAACCAGTTTCAGGCAGGGTGGGCAAACCTTTCGAAACGAACCGGTAGTAAAAACCAGCCCGTAGCCGTTGGGGCTTTCCCAAAAAGTGCCAGCCCGGAAGGTGTTCATGACCTGATCGGCAATGTTTGGGAATGGGTGGATGACGATTACCAGCCTTATAAGGGGAGCACGTATCAAAGCGAGTATTACCAGGCTGGGTTAAAAATTCTGCGCGGCCATTCCGCCAGTGACATCGGGCATTTTCCTCAATACGACCAAGCCATCAGGATGTTTTCCCGTAGCGGCTACCGGCAATACTCCAACGCCGATGAACCGGCGCCAGATGTTGGGTTCCGCTGTGCAAGCGCAACCCAGCCTGCCTTCATGAAAACGGAAACCTCTTCTTTCCGTAACGGCCTGAAAGGTTCTTTTTCTTCTCCTACGCTCACCAAGCCCTCTCTTTCTTCCACGGCTGTGGAACCCACGGCTTCAAAACCCGCTCCACTGAATCCTTTTCAGCCTAAACCCAACCTGCCCAATTCAGGAATCGTGGCTCTGACCTTATTGGCATTCATTGCGGGAGTATTCAGTTTCTTATCCCCCTGCACATTACCCATTCTTCCAGCTTATTTCGCGGTGACTGCGCAATCCGATCGAACACGTATGGGTCGCATGTCCCTGGCTTTCTTTTTCGGGCTGGCAACCTTGTTTGTCGCAATGGGAGCCTCTGCCAGTGCGTTGGGCCAGATTCTCAGGGACTATATGTTCCAGATCACCCAGGTCGGCGGTGGCATCGTGGGAGTATTCGGCGTCATGACTCTGTTCGGCAAAGGTTTTTCAGGAGCCACCTTTAAAGGCAGACCGGCTTCCACTTTCGTAGGCTATTTCCTGTTTGGCGCAACCTTCGCGTTAGGCTGGACACCTTGTGTCGGGCCCATCCTTTCCAGCATTCTTATGCTCGCGGCGGCAGAAAAAACCGTTTTGCAGGGAATGATCCTGCTGTTTTTCTATGCGGTGGGACTAGGGCTTCCTCTCATCATAGTCGCCACGCTGTGCGGCAACCTGCCAAAAGACGGTTTGTTCTGGACCCTGCTTCGGGGAAAAGGATGGGATATCACTGTAGGAGGGAAAACCTTTCTTCTGCATACCACCAACCTGTTCAGCGGAATCCTGCTGATCGCGCTGGGCATCGTTCTGGCAACGGGTTACATGACTTATATCAATAGCCTTATCCCCATAGAAGTCCAACTCTGGTTCAGTAAATTCGAGGAAGCCGTCTTGCACTGGTTCATGTAACCAAGATAAGCCATTGAATACGGGAATCGTTATTTGCTAGAATGTGCGTTGAAATAAGGCTATTTCACTCGGAGCGATCATGAACCTGACATGCAAAATTTTATTGGTGTTGTTGTTGGCCCTTCCGGCCTGCTCGGGAGTAGATTCGGTCACCAAAAAACGCTGGAGCAATTCTGAAAATACCATCTCGATCGTGGATATGACGTCCAGAGATTTCCGCCTTATGGACGCAGGCTCCAAACTACAGGGAGCCGTTGAAGAACAACTCCAGTTCACAGGTTATGTCCTGGCCGGGAAAAACTCCCGCTACCACTTGAAATTTAAAGTGCTGGAATTTGATGAAGGCAGTCGAATGGCCCGCATCGCGACCATGGGCATATCCGATTCCGCAAAAGGCGAACTCCGGGTAAAGGCCGCGCTTTATGACGGCGGAGATATGGTCGGTGCCTGGGAGGTCGACTCCTGGGTTTCAGGAGGAATCACCGGCGGCTCCGATCAGGACCTTTTTGATTCTGCCGCAATGGAAATTGCCGACCACCTGCGAGGCGATTTTTAAAGGAATCCCCACTTATTCCTTTTCCCTCGTTATACATCCTTGGCACAACGAAAACCCATGAAGTTCAGCTTCGCAGACGGGTCCATCCAGTTGCGGAACCAGGTCGGCGAAAACTGAATAGTAAGATGTGTCTGCAACACTCCACCGCGAACAACTTTGAATTTTTCGTCCCGCCCCTCAAGCGTATAATCATCCACCACCCACTCCCAGACATTATGGCCCATGCCATAAATTCCATAGGGACTGATCCATTCCGGCCTTTTGTCCACCGGTTCCGGCATGAAACCCGAAAACCCGTTGTTGGGATGCGTGATATAAATTTTCCAGGGCCATTTGCGTCCGTCCGTACCCCTCGCCGCTTTCTCCCATTCGACTTCGGTGGGTAGGCGCTTGCCCTGAGCCTGACAAAAAGCCTCAGCCTCGGCAAACATCATAAACGCCACCGGCCAACGAGCTTTTTTTGGAGAGAACGAATGCTCTGGGTTTAATTTTTTGTAATCTTCATGGCTTACCTCATAACGGTCCATAAGATACGCGCCGGACGTTACAGGTTTTCCTCCGTATGTTTTCGGTTCCTCCGCATCTCCCATGATGAATTCCCCCGCCGGGATGTAAACCATCTCTTCAGGAACAACGAGTCCAGCGGGAACCACTACCGGGATCTGCTCAACAGTATGAGAGTCGCAGGAAGAAAGAAAAATGAAAAGCAGGATAAAACGAATCATGCGGGAGACCCAAGTTTAAAAAAACCCTTAATGTAAATCACCCCGGCCCTCTTTAAAAAAGAGGGAGAAAAACCAACCCCCCTAGCCCCCCTTATCAGGGGGGAATGGGGCAAGAGCCCATCATACCGAGACAACTTTTTTCCAGCCGATTATAGTTATTGCCCATTACTACCGGGCGTTGCCCGGCGGTCAAAGTAGTGGAACACTTCCCCGCCATTTATGGGAAGAGGTTTCTTGTTAAAGTCCAAGGGGTGATCCACGCCGGGCTGGATAGTCCCATCCACCGAGTAAGGCCCGTTGTTCGCCCAGTAATTGCGTTTCTGTGAATCGAGAAATTTGATGCGGGTGATGTATTTGATATTTTTGTAGCCATACTTGAACGGCATGATCAATCTGAGAGGAAACCCATGTTCCCGACTCAATGACTGGCCGTTCATACGCAGGACAAAAAGGACGCGAGGCCGGAGCAACTCTTCCAGCGCAAAACTTTCGTAGTAGGAATCGGCAGACTGGATATAAACAAACTTCGCAGACGGGTCGGGCTGAACCTGTTTCACAAGTTCCTCAAAGCGGAACCCCTCCCACTTTGCTTTGGCAGACCAGCACTCGACACATTTAAGCCGTGAAACCTGGGAATGCCTTTTTAATCCGAACAGGTCCTCATAAGCCAGGCCGACAGGATTTTTAACCATCCCCCCTATTGCCAGACCCCAGCTTTGCATGTCCACACCGAGAAACGGATTGGCACTGCGAATATGAAAGTCGGGAGTATCCCGATTCTGGATGTATTGTTTGGGAATGTTTTTGTCGTTACGAAAATCTTCCGCCGCTGTGGATTTTTTCGGCACCAACGCAGACAAGGTGGTCAGAGAAAATATTTTCAGGAACTTCCTGCGATCAAATTTTAAGGACGATAGGTTCATACCTTCCTTCTATTCAGCGCAAACCCAAAACATCCTGCATATCGTAGATGCCATTAGGTTGGCCTAAAATCCATTGCGCGGCACGAACAGAACCTCTGGCAAAAGTTTCCCGGCTCTGTGCGCGATGAAATACCTCAAAATTTTCTCCCATGCCGCCGAACAAAACCCGATGCTCGCCGATAATGTCTCCCGCCCGCAAAGTATGAATACCGATTTCTTTTGGAGTGCGTACGGCTATGCCTTTTCTTCCATAAACGCCAACCTCTTCGAGGTTTCTTCCCAGAGAATCGGCGACAATTTCTGAAATACGCACAGCGGTACCGCTGGGCGCATCTTTTTTAAATTTATGATGCGCCTCAACAATTTCCACATCGTACGCATCACCCAGTACCCGCGCCGCATCCGCAACCAACTTGAACAACACGTTAACACCAATGCTCATATTGGGTGCCACCACACAGGGAATTTCTTTTCCGATTTGCTCAATTTCCTTACGTTGCTCCGGAGAAAATCCGGTCGTACCCACCACAACAGATTTCCCTTTATTCACAGCGGCATTAAGGGTGAAAATACTGGAAGCCGGAGTGGTGAAATCAATTGCCACATCACAGGTTTCAAAAGCTTTTGCCGGGTCATCCATCACCACGACTCCCTTGCTCCCGATCCCTGCCACTTCACCAATATCTTTACCGATGGCCTCACCGCCCGCACGCTCAGTCCCACCGCCCAATTCCACACCTTCAGTGTCTTCAATGCATCCGGCGATGGTCTTTCCCATACGACCAGCAATACCTATTACGAGAATCTTGGTCAAAACTTTTTCTCCTGTGCCAGCATCACGCTGGCATCAATTTACAATAACGAGTAAGACTTGAGTACTGCCGTTAACTGCGCCAGACTTTCCTCTGATGGCGGACACAGTGGTGGACGAAACTCATTTTCAATCCGGCCCATGAGCACCAACGCCGCTTTAACAGGAATCGGGTTGGTCTCGATAAACATGATATCGTTCAGCTTTAACAGCTCATAGTGCAGAGCCTTTGCTGTTTCAATGTCCCCTTCTTTGGCGGCCTGACACAGCTTGGCACATTTGCTGGGAACCAGGTTGGCGGTCACCGAGATCGCTCCCTTGCCACCAATAGCAAGAATCGGCCACGTCAACGCATCCTCGCCAGAGATCATCGCAAAGTCCGGTCCGCAGGCATCAATGATTTCGCTGACCTGCACCAGAGAACCGGAAGCCTCTTTAATACCGATAATATTTTTGATGACACTCAAACGTGCAACCGTGCCGGGTTCCATATTGACAGCGGTACGACTGGGAACGTTATAAAGCATGATGGGCAGATCGGACTCTTTCGCCACAGCAGAAAAATGCTGATACAACCCCTCCTGAGTCGGCTTGTTGTAATAGGGCGTGATCAACAACGCCCCATCCGCCCCAAATTCCTGTGCGCGCTGGGTTAACTCCACCGCTTCATGGGTGGAGTTGGACCCTGTACCCGCCAGAACAGGAATCCGACCTTTGCAGGTTTCAACCGCAATGCGGATCACCTCTTCGTGTTCAGCGTGGTTTAAGGTCGCCGACTCACCCGTGGTGCCGCAGGGCACAATTCCATCGGTTCCATTTTCGATATGAAACTCAATCAACCCGCGCAGAGCCGAGGCATCTACCTTTCCGTTTTTAAACGGAGTCACTATGGCAACAAACGATCCTTCAAACATGGGAACCTGATATTCTCATCGGTTAATATTCCCCCAACGTGCCTTCAAAAGCAATGCGGGTGGGTCCTTCCAGATAAACTTCGGTCACGGGTTCTTCCCCACCGTTGGGCGATGCAAAATCCACTTTCAAAATGTCTCCGCCCCGGGTCTCCACTTCGACAGGAGGCTGGACCAGATTTTTGTAAGACGACAACAGGGCCGAGGCAACCACTCCGGTTCCGCAGGCCAGGGTCTCGTCTTCAACACCCCGTTCGTAGGTGCGGATTTTAAGCGCCTTATCACCGACCTTCTGCACAAAGTCCACATTGGTTCCGGCCGGGGCGAACGCCTTGTGGAAACGAATGCCGTGACCCGCTTCCTTCACATTCACATCCTCGATATTGTCGGAGTAAACGATGGCGTGCGGCACACCAGTATTGAGACTGTCTATCCTGTACTCCGTTCCATTCAGGGCAAGAGCAATATCCTGCTGTAAATTTTCAGGCTGAGTGAGTTTGACCTTCACAATTTCATCATTCACTTCCGCGCCAACGATACCTGCCAGAGTTTCCAAGGTCATTTTGTTGGCGGAAACCATATTCTTTTCTACTGCATAGCGGGCCAGGCAACGGCCTCCATTGCCGCACATCTCAGCGGTGGAACCGTCTTCATTATAAAAATCCCATTTGATATCAGCGCAATCCGAGTTCTCGACAAAGATCACTCCATCGGCACCGATGGACATCCTGCGGTCGCACACACGCCGGACGAAATCGCGCTTCTTGTCGTCCTCAATAACCGGCACCCGATTGTCAATGATGATGAAATCGTTGCCACTGCCACTCATTTTTGTGAACTGAATTGCCATATCCAAACCCATCTATAAAATATTGTGTTCTTTACTAGGATGCCAAAAAGCCCGGGAAGGTTGCAAACCCCAACCAATCAAAGATATTGAAAGTCTTCGCCTCAGGCAGATCATGCGATTTTACCACACCCTTGGCAAGTTGCTAAAAAACCTTTTTTATCCACCGATGAACACGGATTGACACAGATAGAAAACCCCCTCTTTGAAAAAGGGGGAGTAAAATCCAACCCTCCCTCAGTCCCTCCCTATGAAGGGAGGGAAATAACATAACAAGGCAACCCCCCTAGCCCCCCTTATCAGGGGGGGGACTGGGCAAGGGCTCGTTAAGCCGAGATAACTTCTTGCTCGCCAAATAAAGCGACGGCACACTGGCCCCACGCCTAGTGGCTAGACGCGCCAACCTTTAGCGGTACTGAGTTTTAGCAGTGCGGGCAGGAAGGTGACCGAAGCGATGAGGCAGTTGAATACTCCTATGGTCAGCACTAAGCCGAGGCTGAACACACCGCTATGGTCGGCCACCATCATACTGCCGAACCCTATCATGGTGGTGAGGGAACTGAGCAGAACCGCCTGGCCCGTACTTTTTCCTAATACGCTGGCGCGTTTATCTTCTTCCTCGCGGTAACGGTGGGTGATGTGAATTCCATTGACCACGCCGATGCCGAGAATGAGCGGCAGGATGACCATGTTCGCCATGTTCAGCTTCAGTCCGATCAGCTCCATAACGCCTACTGTCCAGATGGACCCGGCCAGGACCGGAAGCAGAACGAAAAAAACCGTACGCAGGTTGCGGAACATGAAAAACAAATAAATGATGATCGCGGTCATGGCATAGAGTCCGCCCTTGACATAGCCTTCTGTCATCAGCCGTGTGGATTCGAACATATGCACTGCGGTGCCGGTGACATTGGGGTCCACCGACCTGAGGTCGTTTAAATATTTCCGGCGTTCATCCAGATCCCAGATATCCACGCTGGGGTAGATATGAATCACGTACTTGCCTTTTTGGGAGATGTAACGCTCTCTTAATTTTTGCGGAATTTCTTCCAGTCGTACCGATTGCGGATCGGCATTGGCCTTGAGCTCACTCATGAGATTGCGGTAATCGGCAAAAAGCAATGCAGAAAATTTTTCAAGCCTGCTTGTCGCCAGACCCGGCTCTATCTGCTGGCTTTTTTCGATAAAATTTCTGAGACGGTTTCCTGCCACCTGCACGGGGTCAGGCGAGTCGCCACCTTCTTCCCGACCCTGCAATTTGAACTGGATGCGTTTGAGAGTTTTGTTCAAGGATTTTAAGGAAAAGGCGACATCTTCCGGTTCCACTTCCAGCTCTTTTAAAAGGGGCGCGAGGTCTTCCCGGATGGTGCGCAGGTTTTCCTCCTGATGTTCCGGAATCACCACCGAGATGCTTTCAAACCTGGCGACCGTGGGCAGGGCTTTCAGTTGAAGTTCCTTTTCCTCAACCTCCTTAAGAGAGTCGGCCAGCATGGCGGCGGACCAGGCGGAACGCCCGGCACTTTCAAGAATTTTCATTTCATACTGAACCGCCTCGGTACCCTTGGCCTGCAGGTTGAGCAGGTTGTAGTCAAAGCGCAGGTCTTTCAATGACACGGAAGCGATGAGAACCAGAACGGTACACACTCCGATAATGAAATAATAATGATCGAACAACTTATCGGCCCATCCCGTTTGTCCGGGAGTTGCGGTTTTTTCCTGCACGTAACTCGGCTTTCGCCATTTTTCTTCCAGCGTAACCAGAGCAGGGAGAACCAGAAGCATGGCGACCATGCAGAAGAGAATGCCCCATCCTGCTATCCAACCCAGTTCCACAATGCCGATGAAGTCGGTTAGCACCATGGCACCAAACGCCATGGCGGTGGTGATGGCACCGGAGAAGTTTCCTCTTCCTGTTCCCTGCAAGGTTTTTTGCAGGGCTGAAAGAATTTCATTACCCCTTAGCCGCTCCTCTTTATAACGCTCAAGAATATGGATACCAAAATCTATGCCTAGTCCAATCAGGATGGTGGTAAATACTATGGAAAGAATATTCAGATGACCAATGGTCAAGGTCGTGAAACCCATCGTCCAGCACAACGCAAGCAGAAGGCAGAACACAGCCAGAAGGGGTTTGACCACTCCCCGGTAAGCAATGATGAACAACAGGGCTACCCCTGTTAACGCGATTTTGGAGGCGGTCTCGACATCGGCCTGGGTGGTCACCATTTCGTCGCTGGATATAACCTCTTCCCCGGTGAGTCCCACTGTAATATCCGGGAAGTCTTTTTTTGTTTCGGCTATGTATTGGCGGGCCAGGGCTACTGCGTCCTTGTAACCGGTAAAACTGGTTTCATCTTCGTTGGGAACCACCAGAATGAAAAGCAGATCCTCGTTTTCAGAAACCATATACCCTTCTTCGCGCAGGGAATCGGGTCCGCCGGTAAATAACGTCTGCCAGGGTGAACGGTAATCGGTCTCACCCATCAGGTGCCGAGTCATTTCTTCCAGTAGCCGGATCAGCAGGTTGAGGTCTCCGGCATCTGCGGTTTCTTCCTCATCGTCCCCGCCCAGGAAATCGGTCAACAGAGAATCGACCATGCCGGAACTGATTTCAGCATTGATGCTGGATAAAAGCGTGTGGAGTCCGGGTGCGTCATTCACCGATTCCAGAAAACCCTGATGGTCCATCAGTTTCCGGGTCAGTGATTGCAATTCATCCTGATTGAGATAAAGCAGGAACCGTGAGCGAAAGTAACGGGTATCGATTTTATAAACAACCTGGGAAAACAGATGGGACTGGGTTCGCAGTTTTATTGCCAGCGCTTCGGCAAAGCCTGCCATGTCCGCGGGGTTTTTTCCTTCCACCACCACGACCATGCCTTCGAGGTCTTCAAATTGTTCGCGGTAGTTTTTATATTGTTCGACATAAGGCAGACCCTTGGCTACCAGATCGCCCCGGCCGGTTTTGAAAGTGAGTTTTTCTGCGGTCACCCACAAAGAGAGGATGGCTAAAACCAGGGATACCGAAATGACAAGCAGGGAACGGCGATAAGCAAAACGCTCAATAACAAAAAAGAAACGGTTGAGGATACCGGAAGTAGATGGGGATGACATGATAACTCTTTGCTAGCAGGAAAAAGCAACCCCCTCAATCCCCCTTATCAGGGGGAATATTAAAAGCATTGCGCTTGAGGGCTTGGCCGACTTGACGGGCAATGCAGTACTGGCCCCACGCCTAGTGGTTGAGCCGAGACAACTCTTTGCTCGCCAAGAAAGCTATTGCTAGTTGCCTGCGGAGGCACTCCGTTAGAAGCGCATACCCATGGTAATCATGTGGGCGTTGAGTCCGATATTGGGGAACTGGATTCCGGCATTGGAAACATGGAACAGCCGGTAATTGATAGAGTACGCACCTTCCTTCTTGAAATATTCCAATCCGGCTCCTAAATGAAGCAAGAACTGGAACTCACTGCCCAATTCTCGTGTGGCTTCATCTTTCCAGTCCGTCATCGAAAAACCAGCACCCAACAGAACATTCGGTGCCCACCTTCTTTTAGAGCTCAAGAATTTATATTGGGCCATCACTGGTGACCACCCAATCAGGTATCCCTCGTTTCGATCAGAAAGGGCAACTCCGGCTTCCATATGATAGAACCAAGAACCCTGGTACCATGAGGATTTGCCAATCACCCCTGTCAAATTGTGCTGCCAGTTGGGGAAAAAGAATAAAAAACCCAGGTCCGTACGGTTTGGTCCGGGTGGAATATCTGCCGTCCAACCCCAGCCCAGCTGGGCTCCAAAGTCAGAGCTGCCTTTCTTGAATCTCTCTGAAAGGGTTTCAGCTCCTGCAGTCGCCACCGCGAACATCAAAAGAACCGCAAGCCAAAGTAAGGCGCATCGTGCAATCTTCATATCTCATTGTTTCCTAAAGATTAAATTTCGTTATTTTGCCCAGAAAACTGATGAATTGTAGCATAAAAAGGCATAATTCCAGGCAATTATTTGCATTTGTCTTGATTCCTGTTTGTGTTATAATCGGCGTTTTCTCAAATAAATAAAGGGATTTTTGCCATGATGGGAATAGGTTTTCCAGAATTAATGATCATTTTGGTCATTATCATGATCATCTTCGGGGCTGGGAAGCTTCCGGAAATTGGTAGCGCTTTTGGTAATAGCATTCGGAACTTCAAAAAGTCCATGAAGGAAGCTGAAGAGGACACAGGAGAACTTGGCGAAGCCACTGATGGTGAAGCCACTGATGGTGAAGCCACTGATGCTGATGCGGCAAAAGAGGTCACCGAAGGAAATAGCGAGGAACCCGAAACCGCAGAGAACCCTGTAGCCTCAACCGCTGAACCGGAAGACAAGTAAGTCACCTTATCTACCCCTGCTCCCTCCCCTTCCAGCTAAGGATGGGTTTTTTTACAGTGTTTCGCCCTTATTTGACGAATCGCTTTAAGATTGAAAGCATCCTACAAATAACTGGATAGAAAAGGGGAATTGCAAATCCCGGCGGGTTCCCGTCAAAGAAACCCGTGCCTTTTCCCAACAGAAAGTAAAACTGGATTTGCTCTTTATGTCCTTTTCCCAGCAAAAAGAAGATAAAGAAATAGAAGAAGCTTTAGTCAGGGATCTTCAAGCAGGTAACCTTGAAGCCTATGACAAGATAGCTGAGTTGTATCAAAAGAAAATATATGGCCTCAGTTTCAACCTGGTGCGCAACCAAATGGACGCTCAGGATGTGACCCAGGAGGTTCTTCTGACACTGTTCAGGAAGATCAATACGTTTCAGGGCAAGTCGGCATTTTCAAGCTGGGTTTATCGCATTACCTTGAACGCCAGCTATATGAAGCTGAGGAGCAAGAAAAAAGAACCTAATATTTCCATTGACGAATTGCTGCCCTCCTTCAACGGAGCCGGGTTCCAGCAGGAAAAAATTCAGGACTGGTCGGGAAATACCGAGTCCTTATTGTTTACCAACGAAACGCGGGAGGTCATCAAAAAAGCCGTTGACCTTCTACCGGAAAAAGAAAAAGTGGTTTTCTTATTGCGAGATGTAGAGGGGCTCTCAACTGAAAAGGTGAGCGAGGTATTAGAGCTGACCGTTCCGGCGGTAAAATCGAGACTACACCGAGCGCGATTGTTTTTGAGAAAAAAGCTTTCCGGCTATTTTGAAGAATACAATTCCCGAAAGGGGGAAGCATGATCTGTTGTAAAGAGTGCATTGACCTTCTGTATGACTATATCGAAGGGGCTCTGGACCAAAACACCACGAAATCCCTTGAAGAACATTTTCAGGACTGCCCCCCTTGCATCGCTTTTTTGAACACGTACAAGTCGACAACCACCCTTTGTCGAGAGACCTTGAATCAAATCGAAATTCCCGATGAAGTTCGCCGTACTCTACAAAATTTTCTAAAAGAACATAAAACTCAGCAGGAAAAGCTGTAGACCCTCTCTTAAACGCAGGAAACAGTTGCAACCTTTCTGCGTCTAATACGGTGATTGACAAACCCAGCAGGTTTATCTATATTTTTTAGATAGCATTGTATTTCAGGTTTTACAGGTAAAGCCGTTTATTATTTTGGACCCACTCTTGAGGCAAAGGACATGGTTGAAATGAAAGTTGAGGGCCTTACGTTGGATCCGCTTACCAACATGCCCATCATAATCTTGAAAGATTCAACCGGTTCCAAAGCTCTTCCCATATGGGTGGGTTATTTCGAAGCCAATGCAATCGCCCTGGAAATAGAAAAAATCTCCACGCCACGCCCCATGACACATGATTTGCTCAAAAACCTGATTCAAAATATGAAGGCGGAGGTCAACCATATCCTTGTCAATGAATTAAAAGACAATACCTTTTATGCGGTCATTTCCCTGGCATGCGGGGACACTACTCTTGCCATAGACTCGCGGCCCTCTGATGCCATAGCACTGGCACTGAGAACCAAGGCTCCCATTTATGTTGAAGAAAAAGTTATTGAAGCCGCTAAAAGCCTGGACCTCCCCGATCCGGGAAAAATCAAAACAGACGATGACCAGCAGTGGAAAGACTGGCTGGATAAAATTAAACCGGATGACTTCGGTAGACTTTGATACCACGAGTACGGAGAACCTCCGCTGGCAAACTGCAATGTCTTTATTTTTCGGGCAAATATTTACTCGGCCCAACGAACCATTGCCAGTTGGCCCCACGCCGAGTGGACGCCGAGACAACCTACCGTTGTAACTTCCCAACCCTAGCCTTCATGCCTGAATGAGGAACCAGTGAAAAACATAGGGTTATTTTGTAAACATCATCCCTCCATCGAGCCAAAAGTGGCTAGCGATCTGGTCCAATGGTTACGGGCACGGGATTGCAACCTTTATATGGATCAGGGCATAGCCGAACTGATCGGCGAAACTGCATCCTGCTCCCAGGAAGAAATTCCTGCCCGCTCCGACCTGCTCATTGTGCTTGGAGGAGACGGAACTTTGCTCAATGTATCCCACATCGCTCACCCGCACGGCGTCCCTATTTTGGGAGTCAACCTCGGAAGCCTGGGTTTTTTGACCGAAACCACCCTGGAGGATCTCTACCCAACACTGCAAAGCACTTTGGATGGTGAGTGCGAAATTGAACACCGTATGTTGCTCAACGCCTCCCTCTGGCGCGATGAAACCAAATTACATGATTTTAATGTCTTGAATGATATTGTGATCAACAAAAGCGCCTTGGCGAGAATCGTAAATCTCACAGTACAGGTTGACGACCAGCCTATGACATCGTACCGGGCCGACGGATTAATAATCGCCACACCCACAGGTTCCACCGCTTACTCCCTCTCGGCAGGGGGACCCATCATTCATCCCAGCATGCACGCTTTAGTATTGAGTCCGATCTGCCCCTTTACCCTGACAAACCGACCCATTGTCATTCCCGATACCTCCAGGATCAAAGTACAACTGACCAAACGCCATGAAGACGAAGATGTCGGAATAACGCTCGATGGGAAAAAGGGTTACGCAATGAAGTCTGGTGATATCCTGAAAGCAGAAAAAGCCGGTGTTTCGGTGAAACTGATACAGGCTCCTGGAAAAAACTATTATCAAACTCTGAGGAAAAAACTTCACTGGGGCCACTAGCCACTAGGCGTGGGGCCGGTGTGCCGCCGCTTTATTTGGCGAGCAACGAGTTGCCTCGGCACAATCAAGTGCTTGCCCAGTTCCCTTACGATATGAATCAAAATATCATTGCCTGCGGTCATAAAAAAGATATTGGAACCCGTGTGGTTTTATGGCACGAAGGCGATGGGTTTAATTGCCCTAACAAGAGGGGCCGGTCCAACTGTTCCCATCACGACTCCAAGCTCAATGACGCACCATCCAGAAAAGATTCGGCCTATAAAATCCTAAAACCCGAATCGGCATACAGGGAACTGGTTCAGCACGTCCACCAGTTTGTCCTGCATTATGATGGATGCTACAGCTCCCATCATTGTCACCAACTGATGGCAAAGAGTCCCTTCAAGGGGAGTCACTTCTATCTCGATCTCGATGGCACCCTTTACCAGACCTGTGACTTGTACTGGAAAACCAATACCGCACCTGCCGATGACCGGCAAGGGAACGAAAGGGCTATTCATGTCGAAATAGCAAACCTTGCGTGGGAAGCTCTGGCCTGTGAATCCGAATGGCTCCCTACCCCTCGCGATAAATACCAAAAGAAAAGAGGGCAGTGGCTACTGGAACTTCCCGATGCCTACCGCAAAAAACTTCAGACCACCGACTTCAAAGTCACCCCGTCACGCGCTTACGGTGAAAGGGGATACTTCAGCAGAAAAATAAATGGTCGAGTAGTGCGTATGTGGGATTTTACCGAGGAACAATATCAAGCCCTGACTAAACTCTGCATCGGGGTCAACCACCTTCTGCCCAAAATTAAACTACAAGTACCCTTCGACAAAAAAACCGGTCGGCACCCTCTCGACAGATTAAAAAACTACTCTAAGTTTTCCGGCATCCTGGGTCACGCCCATGTGCAAAAAGGCGAAAATGGAGTCGAGTGCAAATACGATCCCGGCTCAGCCTTCAACTGGGCTCGATTAAAAAAAGCCTTCCACCGCCGCTAGGCGCGGGGCCAGTGGTGGAATAGGGGTTGACGTTTGGTCCGGTTTGGGAGAAGCTTGATACACTCTATAAATTTTGTTACAAACTATTCATGCACAAATTCTTTTGTATCCGGTTTTCAATGATTCTGTCGGGTGTGGTGATGCTTTTGCTTCCCCATCTGGCAACAGCCGAAACCTGGTATGTTAAAAAATCGTCCACCAAGCTACAGGCCGAAGCTTCGGCACGGTCGAAAGTGCTTGGCAAGCTTCAAAAAGGCACCCCGGTAAAGGTGGAGAAAAAATCCCGCAAATTTTTTCAGGTCTCCACAGGTGGGAAAACCGGATGGATATTCCGGTTCAAGCTTTCCAAAAAAGCTCCGGCTCAAAAACAGGGAGACGGGGATATGCTGGGGACTCTGGGGGGAAGCCAGAAAATGGCCGCTCGGGAATCCGCTTCCGGTTCCAGCATAAGGGGTTTGAGTCCTGTTTCAGAGGAGCATGCCAGGAAAAAGGGGGCGACACCTGAAAGTATTCAGGCAGTCAAAGATATGGAAAATTTTAAAGTTCGGTCCGAAGAACTGGACCGATTTCTTCAAACAGGAAAACTCGGAGAGTACTCCCAATAAAAATCCATCATGCGCAAAAATAATTTAAAAATTTTCGGGGTTTCTTTTTTCTGCCTGTCGGTCCTGGGACTTTCGCTATGGGTAGCTCCCTCCCATGCTTTCAACCTGGACCGGTTCCTGAAGGATGTGGAAAAATCCACTCAGCCTCAACCCAAACCGAAGCAGGAGGAATTGGATATTACGGTAGAGGAACCCAAGTCTCCTCCTCCCCCGGAACCGCAACAAAGTACCGGCAACGATGGGATGATCGGTTTGGGCCAATCACTGGGAATATTTGATAAAAAAACCTCCAAGATTCTCAAACAAAGCGTGAACACCCTTCAGGCCCTTCAGCCCATTGCCTACAAGGAGGAAAAAGCTATAGGCGGAAGACTGGCTGTGGAAGTGTTCAGTCGGTATGGCGGTGCTTACAACGATCCCAAGTTGCTCCATTATATTAATCTGGTGGGGCAGGCTGTTGCCGATGTTTCCACCCGCCCGGATATCGATTACCATTTTGCGATTTTGAACACCGAGCTTCCTAACGCTTTTGCCACCCCCGGGGGTTACGTCTTTGTCAGTATCGGATTATTAAGGATGCTCGAAAACGAGGCACAATTAGCCGGGGTACTGGCGCATGAGGTTGCGCATATCAGCCAAAAACATGCTCTGCAAACTTTGGGGCGAAGTCGGAGTTTGCAGGGAATCAGTGCCCTGACGCTCACAGCGATGGATAAAAACCCCGGCTTGTTTGACAAACTGATCGACGAAGTATCCAACGTCCTTTTCACCAAGGGGCTGGACAAAAATCTGGAGTTTGAGGCAGACCGATATGGGCGAGAATTTGCCTACCGCATGGGCTACTATCCGGGCGGACTGCAAAACTTTATTCGCAAGCTGGGCACCAGCAAGGCAGGGGGAAGTTCGATATTTATGAGCACCCATCCCTCAACAGGCGAACGTTATAACAGATTGAAAAAAACCTGGAGCCGGTACAAGAAAGCTTCCCTCTACCCCGTACTGGGAAAACGATTTTTCTCAGTATTCAAGAAACCCGGTAAATCATGAAACGGAATTCCATTTTTCGGGATGAACTCCCGGGAGAAAAGAAGAGCATCATCAACCTACTGATGACCGGCTACATTGTTGTCATTTCCTGCCTGGGCTATGCCGCGTTCTTTCTCTACATCCAACTGGGACAGGTTGAGAGGATTGTGGGGACCATGGATACCCAGACCTTAAAGCCCGATCAAATCGAGCTGTTAAAGGACCGGATCGTTCGCAGTGCCGTGCAACTGAAAAATGAAATGATCGGGATGGCCATTGTCGGCACTCTGGTTTGTATCATTGGCGGATTCTATACCGTCAGCATGATTATAAAACCGCTTAGAAAACTGGTACGGTTCGCGGAGGAACAAGGAACCACCGAGCTTCCCGAATTTAAATCCAATACCGAAATCAAACAGTTGGCAACAGCCCTCACCCGATTGACGGAAAACCTGAAACAACCCCACTAGGCGTGGGGCCAATGTGCCATCGCTTTATTTGGCTAGCAAAGAGTTGTCTCGGCTCAAAGAGTCCTTGCTATCTGCCACCCCTGCTAAGGGAGAGCTTTGCATAAGTCGAAAAAGCTCAAAAGCGAGATGCTTCTACCCCTTCGAGGCACGAAGACTAAGGTGAAATATCACGGCGGCTCAGCATGACAAACCAAGCCCCACAGGTCGTCTTCGCGAGCCGCAAAGCGGCATGGCGATCCAGAGTTTCGCTGGATTGCTTCACTTCGTTCGCAAAGACGACTTATGCAAAGGGCTCCTGCTAGTGGCTGGATTCAAGAATCGTTAAAATTCCTTATCTTCCCTTTCAATTCATCATCGAAGGAAAAGATCTCTTTTTGGGGAATGCCCACCTCCTCCAACAACTGAATATAGTAGTCAAAGGTCAAGGTTTCTTTCAGACGCTGGATCGCCTTCTGGATCTTCTGCTCAGACTGCACCCCCGGCACCAGATCGTTGCAAAGCAGTTCTACGGGAAGCGGTTCATTGGAAAGCCGAGCCATGAGGACTGAAACTTTAGAAATCTCCAGGCCTCGCCGAAAAGCCGGCCTGGCTTTTATTTCCATTTCTACATACTTCACACATTTTTCGTGGAGGATGAGCCTTTGCTTCCAAGGTTCGGTTTTTTTCCATTGCTCAAACCGGACTTCTACAGGTTGGCGTTCGCTCAACTCGCTTATTTCGTCCATGCGGGATTGGTAATCTTTAAGGAGAGCTTTTTGAACCTCGACGCGATTCAGTAATTCGTCATCGTAATATTTTTCGTTGAACTCTTTATCCTCTTTCCGTTTTTTCTGCCATTTTTCATAACGGAGGGCAATCACTTCCTCACGGGTCATGGATTCAATTTCATGGTAGAGCTGTTGGGTCTCCTTAAGATGAAAAGACTTGGCCTCTTCAACCATTTGCGTGTATTTTTCCGGATGCTTTTCCTCTAACTCCGCCAACACAGGTTTGAACGCTTCCCATTGAAGGTTAGCCTGCCACCCCCCATAGACCAGTCCTCCAAAAATTATCAATTTGATGAGTTTTTTCATGGTTTTCTTTATGGGTTATTCTGCCTGAATGAAAAGTCAAGATGCTCAGTTGACTTAGAGACAGTTGCTTCTAACCGTTTTGACAAATTGGACCCAACCCTCATAACTTATCGGCTTTTGATGAAAACTGTTTACCCCCAGGCTATAGCAAAGATCAACATCTACAGGAGAGCAACTACCGGAAAACACAATGATAGGAATTTTTTGGAGTTCAGAATTTAAGCGAATGGCCGCAATCGCTTCTATTCCACTCAGGCGAGGCATTTTGATATCGACAATAATAACTTTGACCGGACTGTTGAGTTTCTTTTCAGGCCCCAGAAAAAAATCCACCAGTTCCTGACCGTCCCTGACCCTCTTAATCGCAAGAGCCTGTCCACTATCCCGAATTGCCTCCAGGAATAATAGATAATCGTCTTCGTCACTCTCGGCAAGTAAAATATCAAGCTGGGGTTTTAAATCCCGCATAAATATCCATATATCCAAATATAAGGGCTAGTATTCCCTTATCGGATACACAGTGAAACTCTTTAGGCAAATTGTCCAGCAAAAAAGGAGGGACTAGTGTTTGAAATGGCGGGTGCCGGTAAACACCATGGCTATTTTGTGCTCTTCAGCCGCTTGCAGGACTTCCTCATCGCGAATGGAACCACCAGGGGAAATGATAGCCGTGATTCCATTTTTCGCGGCTTCGTCAACAGAGTCGCGGAAGGGGAAAAATGCGTCCGAAGCCATTACCGCTCCCTGCAAAGATTTGCGTGCTTTCTCGATCGCAACACGGGCAGAGTCGACCCGGCTCATTTGACCTGCACCGATACCAAGAATTTCATGGTCTTTAGCATAAACAATAGCATTGGATTTAACATGTTTGGCTACAATCCAGGCTAATTGCATATCCTCCATTTCCCGGTCATTGGGTTTTCTTGCACCCACTTCTTTGAGTTGCCCCTCAACATAGGTCAACACATCCCGACTCTGGACCAACAGGCCACCGCCTATTCGTTTCAGGTCAAATTTTTCAGCATCTGTAGAAGACCCTATTTCCGGCATCTGCATAAGACGGACATTTTTTTTCGTAGCGAACAATTTCAAAGCTTCCGGATCAAATCCGGGTGCCACAACCGCTTCAACAAAGTTTTTGACGATCTCCTCCGCTGTCTGGGCGGTAACCGGTCGGTTGAACCCGAGAATTCCTCCAAACGCCGATATCGGGTCCACCTCACGGGCTCCGATAAACGTTTTTAACTGGTCCTCGCCTATCGCCACCCCACATGGATTGGTGTGCTTGATAATCACTACCGCGCCCTTATCAAATTCCTTGACCAACTCCCAACCCGCATTTAAATCAATAAAATTATTAAAAGACAACTCCTTGCCTTGAAGTTGCCTGGCGGAAATAATTTCGGATGGTAAGGGAGAACTTTCTTTATATAACGCGGCAGACTGGTGAGGGTTTTCGCCGTAGCGAAGTTCCTGCACTTTTTCAAACGGCTGGTTCAATATAGGAGGAAAACCATCATCCCATTTTTCGGTTAAATAAGTTGCGATCAAAGAATCATAACGAGCCGTATGCGCAAACGCATCCCGACTCAATCGCCTGCGTGTTTCCAATGCCACGGCCCCAGACTCCATCTCATGCAAAACCTTACTGTAGTCAGTTGGGTTTACAATCACCACCACATCCTTGGAATTTTTTGCCGCTGACCGAACCATTGCAGGACCACCAATATCGATATTCTCGATAGCATCCTCCAAGGAACAATCTTTTTGCGCCACCGTCTGCTCGAACGGATACAAGTTGATCACCACCAGGTCGATGGGCCGGATTCCATGATCTCCCATTGCCTTGACATGCTCGGGCACATCCCTGCGGGCCAGAATCCCGCCGTGAACTCGGGGGTGCAGTGTCTTGATCCTCCCATCCATCATTTCAGGGAAGCCGGTGTAGTCGGATACCTGAATCACAGGGATTCCTCCCTTGCGCAACAGGTCCGCCGTACCACCGGTGGAAAGTATTTCGACACCGTATTTCTGTAGTTCAAGAGCAAAATCTAATATACCGGTCTTATCCGATACGCTTATTAATGCCCGTTTAATGGGTTTCATCAAAATCGAAAAGTATTAAGTTTACTGGGGAAGTTTTTTTTTGGGAGCCGGAGACTTCGATATGAGAAAATCCGGGGTCAACGCACTAATCAGCTTCAATACCCAGACTGGAAAAGATCCGTAGGACTCCCAAAGTGCGGGTTCTTCTTTTGGGGTTTCAGATTTTTTGGGATCGGTCATCAGTCCCCTCTCCAATGTTTAAAGGGTTCTAGCTCGGGATTCATATGAAGTGCGAAGTCTACACTTTTTCGCCCCATTTTAAAATAAAAATCCCCCCACTAGGCGTGGGGCCAGTGTGCCATCGCTTTATCTGGCTAGCAATCGTATTCTCGGCTCAAAGAGCGATTGCTTATCTGCCTCCCCTGCTAAGGGGAGAGCCGGAGGAGGAGGCCCTGGGCAAATTTCCAATCAATAGGACGGGTCAGGTCAAGACTGCCAAACTGGGCTTCAAGGTTTTTGGAACATTCGCCAAGCAAGTCCTGTAAATGTGTCTTATCCGAATCCGTCCAAGCCATGGGAGATTTTAGCAATTCCTGCTCGAAAGCGGCAATGAGGTCTTCATTGCAGACCTTTACCTCATCCCGAAAGATGCCTGGCAAAAAAATCGTCTCCAGAAAATTCTTTGCCGCTACATCAGGAAGCGGATCACAGGATATCCGGGCGAATAAAACATAATGCGCCAATGCTGTGGTCACCAAAGTTAAAAGGTTCACGGCATCCAGGCTATCCGGGTAATCAAATTCTCCCAGCGAAGACGAAAACATTGACTCACTCAGCCCCAGCCCTTGCTTTGCGAAACGACTGTAAAATTTCCACCGGTTTATAAAGTCATTGATAGCCTGGATATCTTTAATGCATTCAGGATCCCGCCAATTAAAAGAATCCTCGATTATTTCGCCAACCTGCGGAAACCGAAAAGCCAAAGCACCCAGCCTTTCCTTGTCCGCTGATGAAATAAAATATTCAATATAGGCACCATTCTCACTAATGAAGGTACTTGCCGCAGATCGAACCTGTCGCAATTGTTGGTAACCCACCTGAAAAAATGACTGTATCCAAACCTTATCCAGCAAGGCGGCTCCCTTTTCAGGATCCCCTTCTGCCCCCAGTTCCAAGCCAATGTTTATATAACCCCGTGTTTTTCGCAGAGCCCGGTGCCGAATATCCATGGATGACAGGTCAAGTCCATCGGCAACAATAACCTTGTTGGCCAGACACACCAGTTCCCAACGCAGGGTTTCAAGACGGTTTTCGTCTTCCAGCATAGCGAGACATTGGGTAAAAAAAAGGGCCTCGTCCAAATGGGCCAGAGGGTATCGGGGAGAAAACCTGAACCGGCTTGAAGGGAGCTCTTCCAGCGAAGGTAGTTTCAACTTTAACGTTTCCGGGTCTAAACGGCTATATATGCCTATCGCCTCCTCAAATTCAGGAATACCTCTTGCGGCGGTGCGGCCCACTCTCCATTGATACGCCTTCTCTACCGTAAGAGTAACGGGATACCAGATCACCCCTTCCAGCAGGTCGTAAAAAAGGCGTTGGTCTTTTTCGTAAAGTAAAAGCAACAATTTTTTGATTTCTTTACTGTTTTCAACTTTGAAAAAAATATCATAGACCCCGTCAGGGGTAAAATGTTCCAGGCCCTCCACCCCTTCATAGGAGTCAGTCATTTCATCATTCTTATAGACCTTCAAAAAGGCCTGAAGCAACACTACCTTTTGGTCAAAATCTTCCCCCAAAAACCATTCCAGGGTTTCAGGGTCCTGACATTGATCCAGCAAAGCAATCCAACTCAAAGCCCGCTCAGGTTGAAACTTGTCACCCTGCCACCATTCCACATCAAAAATGTATTGCAGTTGATCCGGAGAAGCCATGGATAAAACCAGAAGCGAATCTTCCACTTCTTTAATTAAATTATAAACCTCTTCAACAGGAAGGGACTGAGTCACCTCAACCGCTTTTTCGGAAAGCACGAGAAGACTCTGTTGTAGATGAGGATCAAGTCCAAGAATAGCCCGCACCTGCTCTTCCACCGACAAGCCGGATAAAATCTCTTCCACCTTGCGCGGCTGGGTTCTCACCCACTCCACCGGAAATGGCAAAGTCTCCCCGCCAAATGAATTTTCTTTATTTATTTTATCGATCATAATTCCACAATATTAAAAACATGAAAACCCATCATGGTCGCAACATGATTGTTGAAAGAATTCTTCCTGTTTTTCCCTCGCGCCGATAGGAGTACATTTTCCGGGCAGAACAACAAGTGCAATGATCCATTGAAAAAATATTTTTCTGAAGAAGACCAGCCTTTTCACCTTCCATTTTATTCACCGCAATCAAGTCGAGAAAACATTTACCCGACAGACCGGCCCGAAACCAACCCGTTTCATCAGGGAATATTTTTTTAAACGGCTGAGCACAGTCCTCACCCACCTCATAACAACATCCTCCGATTGCCGGCCCAAAACCCACTACCAGCTCTTCAGGACGAGATCCATACACGCGCCCCATCTCTCTAACTACCTTAAAAAGAATGCTTTGCTCCGACCCCTTTCGGCCAGCATGAATAGCCCCGATCACTTTCAATCGCGGATCATAAACTAAAATGGGAAGACAATCCGCTGTAAAAACTCCGATGGGCTTTCCAGGGATATGAGTCAACAAAGCATCGGCAGAAATTTTCATTGCATCACTAAAAGCAAGGTCTGCATCATTCAATACAAAAATTTTGTCGCCATGAACCTGATTAACAAAAAAAAGACCGCTGTTTGTTATCCCGATGGATTCTAGAAACACTTTCAAATGGTCTTTTGTTTTCCCAAAATTGTCATTACCTAAAAAAGAAAAATCCTCAATTTCACCTTGATCGTTTTCAAAACAACGGGGACTGACAGCATGAACCAATTCAGGAAATGTTTCGAACTGATTAAATTTTAACTTTTTGAGCAAAATATTCATAAAAAATTAATTATTTTTTTCAAACTCCTCAAAGCATCCAACGAATAAATTCAGTATACTCGCAAAAATTAAAAAAAACTAAATAAGGTGTTTCCCCCTGTGTTTATGCGGGTTTCCCGTGACCCTATAAAAATGACTTATGTTAAACTCGCACCCGTGATTTTCATGGCAACCTAACGGACAACCTGAAACATTAATTTCCCTTAATATTCGCTTGACATCAAACGTGTATCGCATAAAATGATAACGGTATTTGGGCGCTGAAACGAATACCGATATGACGTAAGAAAGGAGATCTTGATGGCAACCAAGAAAAAAGCAAAGAAGAAAGCTACAAAGAAAAAAGCTACGAAGAAAAAGGTAGCTAAGAAAAAAGTAGCTAAGAAAAAAGTAACAAAGAAAAAAGCTACAAAGAAAAAAGCTAAGAAAAAAGTAACAAAGAAAAAAGCTACAAAGAAGAAAGCTACAAAGAAGAAAGCTACAAAGAAGAAAGCTACAAAGAAGAAAGCTAAGAAGAAAGTAACAAAGAAAAAAGCTACAAAGAAGAAAGCTAAGAAGAAAGCTAAAGCTAGAAAAAGATAAGAAGGGTAGTTTAATTTTCTTTTCAGCCAATGCTGGATGTAGTGAACTGACTCTCAATTCATTTTCGAACGTATTAACTCATATCGTTTCAGCGCCCAATAAGTACCGCCACTTCGTCCGCTAACCACCTGTTTTTATAGCCTTACGGCCCTACCCTGATATAGGTGGATTTCAAATAGAAAGCCTCTGGAAACGTTGCCGGGTGGTCCTGAGCGTGCTCCGTTCTGGCAATCTCTTCACATTTTTTCCCCGCAGAGCGAATTCCGAGATAAACCGCGTCATAAAATTCATTTGCGGGCACATGTGCCGAACAAGAAGCCGCAAATAATACTCCAGATGTTAACTGCGCGCCTGCTTGCGCCAGGTTGGTATAAGCATCCAGCGCCAAGGCTTTATGTTTCTTCTTTCTTGCAAACGCAGGCGGATCTAAAATCACCAGGTCAAAAAAGCGCTTTTCGGATTTTAGCCGCGCAAGCATTTGGAACGCATCACCTTCCTTTTGGACAAAGTTTTCCGCTGGAAATGATTTTTCAGGAAAATTCAATTTCATGTTTCTCAATGATGTCTCCAGAGCAAATGGGTTACTGTCCACCTCCACCACAGAGCCGCACCCACCAGCCCATGCGTAAACCGAGAACCCCCCCGAATAGCTGAATACATTCAACACGGATCGCCCTTTAGCCATTTCCCCGATTTTTAACCGGTTCTCCCTTTGATCCAGGAAAAATCCGGTTTTCTGCCCAGCAATAACATCAGCCGCAAACTTCAAGCCGTTTTCCTTAAACTGCACCCAGCCCGAGTCCCCGTGTCCATACAAAATCTGCCCATCCCGATAAGTAGACCCAGACTCCAATGACTTGCTAACGTTCCGGGCTAGTCGCAACACCACCTGCTGACTCTTGAATTCGTTTTGAAATAATTCACAGAGTTCATCCAGAAACAGAAACCAGCTTGTCGTATACAGTTTCAAGACCAGAGTATCTTCATAACGATCCAACACCAGCCCGGGAAACCCGTCATTTTCACCATTGATGACTCGATAGCCTGTCGTTCCCTGGCTTTCCAGTCCCTGCCTGATTTTTATTGCTGACTGTAGGCGTTCCCGGAAAAAGCCTCTGTCAATTGCCTGCGGTTTACCCAGATTCAACACTCTAAAACAAAGATCCGAACAGGGGTCCCATAAACCTACCGCCAGAAAATGGTTATTATGATCGTAGATCACTCCCAGGTTTTCCTGATTTTCATCGGGAATCTGGTTTTGGATTTGATACTTGAAAACCCAGGGATACCCTTTGCGGATTTTGCTCTGGTGCGTCTTGGATATCTGAATCTTGATCATTTAATATGCACTCGTATATGTGGCAGGGCATCCAGAATTTTGATTTGCCGGGCCTTCACGTGGGCAGGGGTAGGTCTATGTGTCCAGCGCCGCGGACTGGGTAATACAGCCGCCATCCATGCCGACTCAACAGGTGAAAGAATTTCCGATGAATGCTGGAAATACGTCTGTGCCGCCTGCTCACATCCAAATATGCCATCCCCCCACTCAATCACATTCAAATAGACTTCAAGAATCCTCTGCTTGCTCCAAAAAAATTCGATTAATACTGTGAAATAACTTTCCAATAGCTTCCTCAACCAGGTTCTGCTTTGCCACAGGAATACATTGCGCGCGGTTTGCATGGAAATCGTACTGGCACCCAGTTTTCGATCTGTCGTGATGTTGGTCTGGATCGCGTGCTCAATAGCCAACCAGTCGAACCCCTTGTGGATAAAAAATTTCTGGTCTTCAGCGGCTATAACTGCTTTCTGGATGTTCGGGGAAACCTCTTCAATGGGTATCCATGAGTTCAGGCTTAGAGGAAGGTTTTGCTGAGCCCCACTTTCCACCCAGCGTATCCACATCAGGGGTGTTGTGGGTGGGTTCACGAACTTGTATAGAAGGACGGGAACCAGAGTAAGGGCGATAAAACACAGCAAAAGATCAAAAATAATTCTGCCAATACGAATGCGAATTGGCTTTTTGCCCTTGCCTCGTTTTCGTTTTTTTGCCACAGAACCTCCAGCCAGCGTGACGCTGGACTCAATTACCCCCTTAGCCCATATATTGCGTGAGAGGTTCTAAATCACCCCAGCCGCCGTGATATTTCCTCACTTGTCTCGTGCCCCGAAGCGGGTACTTTAAAAAGAGGGGTCCATTGAAGCGACCCCTTAAGCCGAGACAACTCTTTGCTCGCCAAATAAAGCTATTGCCCATTTCCTCCGGGCGTTGCCCGGGGTTAGCTTTCTTTTATCACAGCGTTATAGAGCTTAACAGTTTTCTGGAAGGACGGGTAATGCTGGGAAGGAATTTTTCGCGTGTAACTTTTATGATGCTTGAAGGTAAAAGGATTATAAATTATTTTTTTATTTTTCCGTTTCTGGATCTCATAGTGCAAATGGGGGGCAAACGTTCTCCCTGTATTTCCCGATTCAGCAATCTGTTGACCCACCCGGATAGTCTGACCCGGTTTGACTTTTACACGGCTCAGATGAAGATAAAGGGTTTTGATCCCCAGCTTCGGATGATCAATTTCGACACAATAACCGTTTGCCCGTACATTCCAGTTAGTGCGAGTGACCTTACCCGAGAATCCTGAGTAAATGGGAGTCCCCACCTCGGCTTTAAAATCCGTGCCGGAATGCCCTCCCATCCCTTTGCGAAAATCTCCAGGCAGGGAAGTGATTTCAATATAATGCCGGATAGGACTTTGCGCTTCGACAATGCGCTGGGCAATCTCTTTTCCCTCTCTATCGAAATATCCGCCATTTTTCGGGTCGAACTCATCAAAATAGAATGCTTCAAATGTTTTGCCGAATAACTTGCTCTTATAGGAAAGTTTGAGGATTTTAAACTGTTCGGGACCTTCCAGTTGTTGGTAAACAACTTCCAGGTAATCGCCGTTTCTCACGCCCTTTTTGATATCCATGAACCATGCCATAAGACGCCCCAGATGCGCGGAAAGCGCGGCACAACCTTTTTCACGGGAAATTATTCTACACACGCTATAGTTCAGGGAATTCCGCACTTTAAAATTCAGGGAATGGATGGTTTTGCCCTCTACCTTCCTCTCGGATGGAACCGTAAAGGACACAGGCGTGATAACAGCCGTCCTGGTAGCCTGCGAAGTCTTAACAGGTGGAGAAACTTCTTTTTTATATACCTCGGGCAGTTCAAAAAGGGGTACTACCTCAGAGTCCTGCGGTAAAGACGCGACAACAACATCCTTTTTTTGATTAAAATAGAGGAGATAAATATTCAGTCCCACCGAAATGACAAAGAGAAAGACAAATCCGAATCGAAAAGAAAACTCATTCTTCTTTTCGATGTGCTGGTTATGTAGCGAGGAGGGAGGGATGTCCATTTTGTTTCCTTCAGTTAAATGATACAGTGGTTGCGGAGAGACTCCGCTGGCGACTGGCAATAGATTTTTACCGCTAGCAACCGCTTTTCTCGGCTTAACGAGTTCTTGCTCATTGCCTCCATAAAAAAATCTGCAGGCAAAAACAACTGAGGCACCCTGCAAAATTCAGCCCATTATATAAAATAATGCCAAATAATACAATAGGTTCCAGCTCCACCCTCATAGACTACCAGCCTGAAATTATTTTGCTGGAAGATGGGGTAGAAGAGTATCCCCTGGTGCAGGAAATCCTCTCGAGGCTCCCCTCAGAAATTCCCCGGAAGAAATTCCAGGATATTTCCACGCTCACAGAGCAGATGAGGTCCTCACAGCACGATGTGTTTGGAGAAGGAAAAAAACGTTTGGCGTTATCCCGTTTTAAAGGTTCCTTCCTGAAGAAGTGTCCGGGTATCAGCCCGGGTATGGTGTGTTGCAATTACTATGTTGTCAACTTGGCGAAAAACTGCATCTATGATTGCTCTTATTGTTTCCTGCAGGATTTTTTAGGCAACAACCCCATGCAGGTGGCCTATGTTAATGTTGAAGACCTGCTTGGCGAGTTGGAAGAAGTATTCAAACAATATCCGGATCGCAACTTTCGGGTCGGGACAGGGGAGTTGACAGACAGCCTGGCTTTGGATGCCACCATCCCCTACACAGCCTATCTGCTTCCTTTTTTCAACCAACAGACAAATGCCGTACTGGAGTTAAAAACCAAATCGGACCAGGTTGCAAACCTGCTGAACCATTCCGACCCTACAAATATAATTGTATCCTGGTCGCTGAATCCACAAACCATCATTGACCTGGAAGAAAAGGGGACACCGAGCCTGGCCCAACGGCTTGAATCTGCCAGGGCGTGCATAGACAAGGGCTACCGCGTTGGGTTTCATTTTGATCCGATTATTTTGATACCAGGTTGGGAGGAAGCCTACCGACAGTTAATAGATATTTTGTTCGATAGCCTGCCCATTGCCAAAGTGGAGTGGGTGAGCCTGGGAAGCTTTCGATACCGCCCCTCCCTGAAACACATCATTAAAAACCGGCATCCAGAAACCCGCTTGTTCACCAGCGAACACTTGCCCGGAAAAGATGGAAAGTTCCGCTACCTTCGACCCTTGCGAAACCACGCCTACGAAACCATTCGCGGTTATCTTAAATCCCGCTCGGAAGAATTAAGCGTTTATCTTTGTATGGAAACCCGGGAAATATGGGAGGGCGTAACCGGGAAAACACCAAGGAGCGATAAAAAACTGGATCAGTTTTTCGACCTTTGATTGAAATTCCAGAGATACTCTAAAGACGCATGGGCATGACGATGGTCTTATACTGATCATCATCCGCCACCGTAAACAGGCAGGAGTGGTTTTGATCTTTTAGATTCAGAGTCACCGAATCCCCTTCAATAACACTTAGGATATCCAGGACATATTTTGCGTTAAGTCCGATTGAGACTTCCTCTCCCTCATACTCAAGGGCCATTTCCTCAACGGCGGCTCCCAGATCCGTATTATCTGAAACCAGGTTCAGGTTGCCTTTGCGGACTTCAAAGCGGACCATTTTCGATTTTTCATCTGCCAGTAGAGCCACACGCTTCAGGGCATGGGTCAGGTCTTCCTTGCTGGCTTTGGCCTTCAGGTTATTGTCCCCTGGAATTACTTGCCGGTAGTTGGGAAATTTTCCGTCTATTTTGCGCGACACAATCACCTGCTTGCCGCAAATGAAAGCCAGGTGATTATCCTGAGAAGAGAACCCGAATGTTTCGTCTTCATCCTCCATTAATTTCAGTAACTCTGACAACGCTTTTTTGGGCAAAAGAAAACTCAGGTTTTCCCCTTTTGCGACATTTGACTTGACCGGTCGGGAAATCATCGCTAATCGATGTCCATCGGTACCCACCAGATTGACGCTATCCCCTTCCGACTCCAGCAACAACCCGTTCAAAGCCTGCCGGGTTTCATCAGGAGAAACGGAGAAAAAAGTTTTGCGAATCATTTCCTTTAAAATTTTGCCATCAAATTCCAACAGCGGTTTATCGCTGTACTCCGGCAATGGCGGGAAATCTTCAGGGGGAAGCCCGGGCAAACGGAATTTGGACTTTCCACACTTTAATGTAATCCAGTTATTTTCTTCCTTTTTCAAATGAATTTCTTCATTGGGAAGTTCCCGGACAATATCAAAAAGTTTTCTGGCATTGAGCGTCACGGCCCCGGGTGCGGTTACATTCGCCGCATAATGGCCCAAAGTACCAATTTCCAAATCGGTGGCTCTAATACTGATGGTGTCTTTCTCGGCGGATAGATGCAGGTGGGAAAGAATGGGCATCGCCCCTTTTGGCTCAACGATTCCCTGAACTTTGTGCACACCGTTCAGAAGGACATCCCGGCTTATTCTGACTTCCATGGAACTCCTTTAAGGTAAGTATATAGCCCAATTTCAGGCTTGAGGATTATTAGCATAATTGCAAAAACCTGTCAAAGAGAAATGAAGATTCCGGCAAGTCACACCCCTCCCGCCAAAACCACAATTAAAACCCTCTACTCAATAAAGTATTCAGGAAGTGAACAGAACACAGTCCAAAAAGGCAAAAACATTGAAAAATCTTCCCAAAATCAACCAGACTTCTTGGTAATTTTCGCCCAGGTGTCGCGGAGCGTTACGGTCCTGTTGAACACAGGAGCCCCGGGGCTGGAGTCCTCACTATCCACGCAAAAATATCCCAGCCGTAAAAACTGGAACCGGCCCACCGCATCCTTCAAGTAGGGCTCGACAAACCCATTCCCAATAGTTTCCAGAGAATCAGGATTCAAGCTTGATTTCAGGTCAGGACACTCTTTCTCATCTGCGGGATTCTCTTTGAGAAAAAGATGGTTGTATAGTCTCACTTCGGCGCGCTGGGCATGAGCCACAGAAAGCCAGTGCAGGGTGCCTTTCACCTTCCGGCCTTCCTGAGAAGAGCCGCTTTTGGTTTCCGGGTCATAAGTACAGCGTAACTCGACCACCTCTCCCGTGTTTTCATCCTTAACCACCCGTTCACATTTGATAATGTAAGCATGCTTCAACCGCACCTCCCTGCCCGGAGCGAGGCGGAAAAACTTTTTGGGAGGATCTTCCATAAAATCATCCCGCTCAATATAAAGAACCCGGGAAAAGGGAATTTTGCGGGATCCCCCTGAAGGGTCTTGCGGGTTGTTCTCGGCAATCAGTTCTTCCACCTGATCTTCCGGGTAATTCTCAATCACTACTTTCAGCGGTCGGATCACCGCCATCACCCGGGGCGAGGTCCGGTTTAAATCTTCTCGCACACAATGTTCCAGCAAAGCAAAGTCTATCGTGCTGTTACTTTTGGCAACTCCAATCCGTTCACAAAAATCACGAATAGCCTCCGGCGGGTAACCCCTGCGGCGCATGCCCGATAAAGTCGGCATGCGTGGGTCGTTCCATCCGTTCACATGCCCCTCTGCCACTAACTGTAAAAGCTTGCGCTTGCTCAGTATCGTGTAGTTCAGGTTGAGCCGGGCAAATTCTATTTGCTGAGGACGATAAATACCCAGCTCTTCCAGAAACCAGTCATAAAGAGGCCGGTGATCCTCAAACTCCAGAGTACAGATCGAGTGGGTGATCCGTTCCAGGGAATCCGATTGACCGTGTGTGAAATCATACATGGGATAAATGCACCACTTATCTCCGGTACGATGATGAGTTGCTTTCAAAACCCGGTACAACACCGGATCGCGCAAATTCAAATTACCCGATGCCATATCAATTTTGGCCCGCAAAACCATTTCGCCTTCGGCAAACTCACCGGCCCGCATCCGTTTAAACAAGCCCAGGTTTTCCTCCATCGGCCTGTCACGGTGAGGACTGTCCCGCCCGGGTTCGGTAAGCGTACCCCGGTACTCACGAATTTGTTCCGGACTCAATTCATCCACATAAGCTTTGCCCTTCTCGATCAACCGGACCGCATACTCGTAGAGTTGATCAAAGTTTTCTGACGAATAATACAACCGATCTTCCCAGTCGAACCCCAGCCACCGCACATCTTCCATAATGGCTTTTACATATTCTTCCTCTTCCTTACTGGGGTTGGTGTCATCAAACCGTAAGTTGCATTTGCCAGAATATTGCGAAGCCAGGCCGAAATTCAGGCAAATGGACTTGGCATGACCTATATGCAGGTATCCGTTGGGTTCAGGAGGGAAACGGGTGTGAACCCGTCCATCATACTTCCCGGTTTTTAAATCTTCCTCGATAATGTGCTGGATAAAATGAGTCGAGGCTTCTGAATCATCTATTTGCAAAATCTTTTCTCCACTGGGCATGGGGCCAGCACTGCATTAGCCATAAAGCAGGCTGAGCACTCAAGCGCAATTCTTTAATATTTTCCTCCTGACAAAGGAACCCTTTGCATAACCCGATTTTTTATATACAAATCAAACCCCAAAGAATCGTCATCGCGAGCCGCAAAGCGGCGTGGCGATCCAGAATTTCGCTGGATTGCTTCACTTTGTTCGCAACGACGGCCTATGCAAAGCTCTCCCTGCCAAGGGGCCGCAAATTTGGTTTCCCTACAAAGGCTTTTTTAAGGTAAAAATAGGCTCCCCTAAATGCCAGATAATACGTTTGAATGACCCGTAATCGCAAATTTATAATTCTCCTGATCTTTATGATCGGAGTGACATCCACCTTCTGGCTGGTTTCCCGTTATCCGGCTTTGGATACTAAAGCCGCTCTCTCTGGCAGTGAAGCCTTTGAAGACCCGCTCACTCATCAGGCCCATTTTCACGCTCCGCGCAAAGCAGGTTTTGTCACGCAGGTGGCTTATACCGCCCTGAACTGGTACGAAACCAATTGGTGCGGAATGGCGTTTGGCCTGGTCCTCGCGGCCGGATTCTATACCCTGCTTAAATATGTCCCCCGCCAGTCTTCGGACCGTCGCTTTCGTAACAGTTTTATGGGAATGTTTGTCGGCACCCCACTTGGAGTCTGTGTCAACTGTGTCGCACCTATCGCCAAAGGCATGTATGAAGCCGGCAGTAAAATGGAAACTGCGCTGGCTGTCATGTTCAGTTCCCCTACCCTGAACATTATCGTCCTCACCATGCTGTTCTCGATTTTTCCTTTTTACATGGCGGTGATGAAACTGGTGGCGACTTTTATTTTGATCCTCATAATCGTTCCCCTGATCTCGGAGAAAACGCGAACCACGCCGGAAAATCAGGCCTGTGAAATCGACCCCGCCACAACCTGCGATCTCAGCCTTGAGCAAAAATCCTGGGCGATGGCTTTCAAATCTGCCAGCCAGGATTACTGGAAAAGTTTGTGCTACATCTTTATCCGCACCGTCCCCCTGATGTTCCTGGCAGGCGCGCTTGGGGCTCTTGCCAGCCACCTGTGGAGTTTTGACCAACTGATCGGGGCACCGGTCAACCTGGCTAGCCTGAGTCTGCTCTCCTTTATGGGAACGCTGATGCCTCTGCCCATCGCGTTCGACCTTATGCTGGCGCAGGCCATGATGATGTCGGGACTTTCTCCCGCGTTTGTCACCACGCTTGTGTTTACTTTCGGGACATTCAGCATCTATTCCGCCATGATCGTTGCTCGCACTTTCTCCTTTTTTCTGGCGGTAAAACTATTTGCCATTGTCTTTGCCATCGGCATCGTCCTTGGGTATGCCGCCAACGGTTTCATTGAATACCGGCATGTCAAATGGTTAACACAATACGACCAGATCATCTCAACCCCTGATCGGACCACCTCTACCCTCTCTACCCGACCGGAGGTCAAAGTTCCCGAAAAAATTGATTCGCCCATGCCCCCCATCATCCTCAAACAGGAAAACCTGGAAGTTCGCGCTCTGGCTCACAGATCACGCAACAAGCAAACCGATAAGCCCTTCACACAACGCCTGGGGGCGGATATGGGAATCACTTATTCCAATTCCCTGACACCAAAAACATTTCTCGATCCCCTGTTTTTCGGCAGGGGCATAGCTTCCGGTGATTTCAATCTCGATGGTTGGGCAGATATTGCGGTAGCCACGAATAACGGGTTTGAGCTCTACCAGAATATGAAGGGTACCCGATTCAAAAAAGTGTTCAGCGGAGTCGAGGCGTTGAACGGAAAACAGGGAATCAATATCGCCATGGTGGACTTGAATAATGACGGCTGGCTCGATATTTTCCTGACTACTTTTAACGAAGGGAATTTCTTAGTGCTCAATCCCCTGCCCGATGATGGCAAGGTAAAAGTTCTTCCCGTTCCCAACGGTGGAGCTCTCTTAACCAGTGCATCGGCCTTTGCCGATCTCAATCGGGATGGTTTCCCCGATATCGTTAACGGAAATTATTTTTTAGGGGTTCTCACCCGCAAACCAGTAGGACAAGCCGCTGACCAATGGATTCTCAATCACAACCTGGAATTCAAATCGCATCCCCTTGACGGAATTCCCGGACAAACCCACAGCGTCCTGCTTTCGGATATCAATGCAGACGGTAACCCCGACCTCATAATCGGCAACGACTACCGGGTCGGCGACACTTATTACCTCGGCATAAACGAAGAATTCAAAAAAATCCGCCAGCAGGATGGCATCATCCCCCTGACTACGCAGAACACCATGAGCATCGATACCGCCGATTTCAATAATGACCTGATTCCGGATATTTATCTCGCCAATATCGGGATGTCGCGCGGACTGGATGTGGTTTCCAATATCTTCGGCGACACCATGCAAAATAGCGGACTGGATTTTTGCGACACCGGAAAATCTGTGCTCGATAAAAAAACCTGCCACCAGTTCAACCAGCTAACAACATTGTTGAATCCGGAAAAGCAGGATATCACCGAGCATTGCACCCGGCTGGAAAACCCGCAATGGATTAAAGAATGTATGGCCACACGCATGATTCTCGTGGCTACCAGCAGGAACATTCCATCTCTGTGCAAAAAAATTCCCTTTGCCCTCAACCGCAACTATTGCCAAAAATTTTTCCAGGCCGAGCACCTTGACCTTTCGCGAGAAAATGAAATCCCCATGCAAACCCAGTTCAACCTGCTGTTATCCGGGCAGGCGGACCATACCTTTAAGGATGTCTCGGAACAAACAAAAATCTCCACCGCCGAGTGGAGCTGGAACGCCCGGTTCGCCGACCTCGACAACGATGAATGGCAAGATCTTTTTGTGGTCAACGGAGTGCCCATCACCCAGGAGTTTGCCTCAAATAATTTTTTCCATAACCAGAATGGCAAATCCTTCATCCCGGCGGAAGCAGAGTTTGGCCTGGACGACCGCGACCACAGTTCTTCCTACACCTACATCGACATCGACCGGGATGGAGACCTCGACATTATCGCCAACACGTTATACGGTCCGTTCAAGGTCTACACCAACAACAATACCCAGGGAAACAGCGTGACCCTCAAACTGATTGATGAGCAGGGCAATCGGTTCTGCCTGGGTTGCACAGTCATTATTCGCTATGGGTCAGATGGCGAACGCCACCAGATGCGTGAGATCAAAACCGGCGGCGGATTCCATTCCTATGATGCGCCCATCGCCCATTTTGGTCTGGGAGAATATGAAACCATAAGCCAAATTGAAATAACCTGGTCCACAGGAGAAACCTCAATACTAAAACATAACTTCCCAGCCAACCACCACTACACCACCACTAGGCGTGGGGCCAGCGCGCAATAACTCTATCTGGCAAACAAAGAGTTATCTCGGCTTAATGAGGTTTTACCCCCTCTTTCTCAAAGAGGGTTGGGGTGATTTACCACAAGTTTTTGTCAGTTGGCCCCACGCCAAGTGGATTGCTCATTGCCCCCGGCAGTTCGCTGGTGGTACAATTTCGGCGGATAAATGTAGGGAGCATCGAAGTATGTCACTTTGGCTAATAGTAGGCATTGGCGGGTTTTTTGGGGCGATTTTACGCTACTGGGTCAGCGGGTGGATTCAGAGTGGATTCGTCACCTTCCCTTTTGGTACTCTCGGGGTAAACTTTATCGGCAGTCTGCTACTGGCGCTGGTCATGTACGCCTCCGAATATCGGGGCCTTTTTGGTGAAGAAACACGAGTGTTTCTCACCATCGGCGTTCTGGGTTCGTTCACCACCATGTCCACCCTCAGCTATGAGTCGATGAAACTTTTGGAGCAGGGCGAGCATATGCTGTTCGGACTCAATCTGGCAGGAACCGTAACACTCTGCCTGCTGGCCGTTTACTTGGGGGAAATTTTAATCACCGTTACAGGACTGGAATAAGATGAAAAAAGAATCCGATGCTGTGCTTCTTAGAATTTTTATCGGTGAGTCCGACAAGTATGAAGGCGTGCCGCTTTCCAGGTATCTGGTAGAATTTTTTAAGAAGGAAGGTTTGGCAGGAGCCACCGTTTTAAGAGGAATCAGCGGATTCGGGAAATCCAGCAAACTGCATACGACATCCATATTAAGGTTGTCTGATGACCTCCCCATCGTGATAGAAGTAGTGGACCGGAAAGAAAATATCGAACGCATCAAACCAAAACTGGATAACGTGATCGAAGAAGGACTGATCACTGAAGAAGAGGTTAAAATAATCCTCTACGAAGGCCGGCCAGCCCACTAGGCGTGGGGCCAGTGTGCCATCGCTTTTTCTGGCTAGCAAAGAGTTGTCTCGGCTTAACTAGCTATTGCAATCTGCCTCCCCTGTCAAGGGGTGCTAGGCGTGGGGCCAATGTATGCTTCCCCCTGATAAGGGAGATCGAGGAGATTAATGGTTGGGTAGATTTCTTTTAACAAATCACCCTTGGCAAACACATAATTTTTTGCGCGCCTGTAGCTCAGCTGGATAGAGCAACGGACTTCTAATCCGTAGGTCGTAGGTTCGAATCCTACCAGGCGTACCATATAAAGCTGTTTGTTCTTTGGGGTCAGTTTTTCAGGTGGGCGTTCAGGGGGTTCTATTTCTTATTGTATTCCCTCATCCATTCCCCCGCCTCTCTAAAGGCTTTGTTGATTTGATCGGGAGTCATTTTCTTCTGTAAAAGATCCCTGCCTATACTCCCTGCTTCAACTCCATTTGCCCCTGCAATAGCGGACCACTTGAGGGCTTGCACATAATCCCGAGCAACACCCATACCCCTGGCATACAACCCGGCAAGTAACCATTGGGCCTGGGCATTCCCCTGTTCCGCCAATGGCTCAAACTTTTCAAATGCAGTCCTGTAGTCGCCTTTCCTGTATGCATTCTCCCCATCCTGAAAATCCCCTGCATAAACAGGAGCAGAGACAAGAACCAACATCAGGAGTACGGGAATCAATCGTTTCATCTTTTTCATTACTCCATCGAGTTATGAGCTTCCTACTACCATCATACCGGATAACTCTTTGCTCAGGGTGGGATATCGTGGGGCGTGAAGGTTAGGGGTCCTTTTCAGATAATGAAAAATCAATATGCCATTGCACAGAAAGAAGCTCTGTATGGGTAATTGTGCCGTCTCGGTGTTCGGAGACCTGGTAAGTGGCTCTAATGCTAACATCGTCATCGAGCCACCATGTTTTTTCCACGCCTAATTCTTCGAAGTCTCTGTTTGTATAAATAGAGTCTCCTTTTCTCGGAATAAATTGACTGCTTCCGCCGCTCCAAATCCTGACATAAAAATCAGTGTCCCAGTGGGTGGTAAAAAATTTAAAGAGCAGGCCATTATCTTCTGATGTGACGGTAGGAGCATTAGTCACCGGGGTCTTGTCGTAGGAATTGATATAGTGGACTGTGAAACCGGTCTTTTGCGAGTTCCATTTTTTTACGTAGGGTTCGCGGGACTCCTCAAACCTGTTTTCGGAGAAGCTATAGCCCATACCCAAAGCATAGGTGAAGTTGTTTTCTACAGGGCCCCCAGAGTTATCTTGTCCGCCAAAATGGACCCATAAAACCTGAAGATCGAACATAAAATTTCCGGGCATCCATTGGGTGTAATTTCCTAAAGTGAATTTTTCCCTTCTGGTGCTGGTTTCATTAAGCTCCCAGTCGAGCCAGGAATCCTGCCGGAGTGTTCGAGTGTCCGCTTGAATTTGAAATCCATGTTCTGCGAGATCGGTGAACTCCAGGTCATCATCAAAAACAGCATCCAGTAGAGGGTGTTCCCGGTTCAGCGTTCCCGCTGTAAATCTCCAGCCTGGCAAGTAATCGACATGGAGCGAAATTACCGGTTCGCCTTCGCTGATTCCATCATCCTGACCAAAAGGCAGGTCCATCAAACCGCCCAACTCGATATTGATGCCTTTTTTAATGTTGTATTGAAAGGCGGGTTTCAGGATGGTTCCGGTGAGGGTTTTCCCAGCCGAAATTCTAAAAGGGGCGCGAACAGGAACGGGTTCACGCTCCAGGTTTTTGAAGAAGGTTTTGGTGTCTACCGTAAACCTTAACGACTTGGAGAATGCCTGTCCTGGCTGGTGCCCCCAAAAGAAAAGGAGGGCCAGCATTCCCCAAATAGGAAGTTTTGCAGGGCAAAGTCTGCTATCAATCACAAATTAAACCCTCTAAAGGGGAGATCCGGTTATTCGATAAGTTTTCCTGTACCGGTTCTTATCGGAAGGACCCGAACAATCCTTAAGTCCCAATGAAACAATGGTTATTGCGTGAAATAGAGCAAATAAAAGGTTCCGGGACGGACACCTGAGGTCGGTTTTAACAGGCGGATTTCCCCTGAAGATCGGCACGGACAAGGCAGGGCTCGCCAATTACTCCATGGGAGATTGGAACACAAGTTGATTGCCTTTAGGCTCAAGCCATTTACAAATTCTTATTTTCCAAAAACTTGTTTTAATAAGTCCGTAGCCCTTGCCTGAGGATTGGTCCTGATATTTTTTTCTTCTTCTCCGAGCATCACAAACAGGCCAGAAATAGCTTTGTCAGTCACATAATTATCCAAATCCAGTGACTGTGCCGATGCAAACGGAATGGAGGAAAATTGCCCCATCATCTCCTTATACGCTGAGGTTACCCCCACCTTATTAACCATTTCGCTGACAGTTGGCTTAAAAGCTCCAAAAATTTTATCGAAGGTTTTTTCTTTTAAATAATCTGTAGCCGCTGTATCCCCACCCTCCAATATATTTTTGGCATCGTCGAAAGTCATTTGCTTTATTGAGCTCAACAAAAATTCTTTTGCTTTCGGTGATGCCGCTTCCGCCGCTCGATTCATGCTCAAGACAAAATCATCCACGGGTTTTTGCAAACCAATCCTTCCCAGCATGTCCGCCACATTTTGAATCTTTTCCGGCATGGGTATTTTAATTTTTGGATTCCCAACATAGCCATCAAGCCTGGAGGTAAAATCGATGGATTTCCCAACACCTATTTCCAGCGCTTCTTTCAGCCCTGAGATAATCGAGTCCTCAGAAAGACTCGTCCCCATTTCGCTCAAGGGCTTATCCTGAGACAAAGAATCCATACCCTTTTTCATCAAACTATCAAAGAATTGAGCATTCCCCGTGCCCGGATTAAAAATAAAAATTAATATCGCAAAAATTAAAATAAATTTATATCTCATGCAACTTACCTCCCATTGCCATGTACCCATTGAATAACTACCCACACCATGTTTTCTTTCCGTCATTATTTTTCTTGATGCTCACCCATCCACTCTTCTGCCAATCTCAAAGCTTCTTCAATTTCTTCTTCAGACAGGTACTCCTCTACTTTTTCATTGTCTATATTCGCGTAACCATTTTCAGCGGCAAGGTGAAACCACATTTTCGCCTGAATATAATCTTTTTCTACCCCTTCCCCGTTAACATGGGCCACGCCCAAACTAAACTGGGCAAGAGCATACTGCTGTTCGGCGGCCCGCCCATACCAGTTAACGGCTTCCGCGAAATCCTGTTTGATCCCTTCACCCTTGTGATACATCACCCCCAAATTGTATTGACCTACAACTTGGCCCTGTTCCGCCGCCTTACGGTACCATCCGGCGGCTTTCCCCATATCCTGAATCGCTCCACGACCCTTATCAAATATTTCCCCAATAATAACTTGAGCCTCTGGGTTTCCCTTTTTGGCATGAGATATTAGTTTGTCATAGGCTTTTCGATAATCACTATTTTTATAAGCTTTCATCCCCTCTTCAAAGCTATCCGAACAAGCGGTAACAAAAAGCAAAATTAAAATTTGAACACTAATAATTTGAAGCAGGTTTACTGGTTTGCTATTCATTCGCGGCACCTTTTCTTCCATCATTATAGCGAACTGCTATTCCCGCCTCAATCAGCCAGGCGTTTTTGCTTTTTGCGTCTTTTTATAGATCACAGGTGTTAAAGCCAGAAGACCGAGCAGGGTCAAGGCACCCATCGCGCCCGGCGAGGCGATGTCGGAGATAGATCGCAGGCTTGCCAGATGACTCCCGGCATTGGCATAGATCCAGGTGGCCGGCAGTTTACCCAGCAGGGTCCCCAGCATGAACATCTTCCACGAAACCTGACTCGCCCCCATAGCGATGTTGACCAGAAAAAACGGGAAAAGCGGGACCAGTCGCAAGACCAGTATGTAATGGATATCGTTTTCGCAAAGACCTGCCTGGACAGACTGGAGTCTTTCGCCAAATTTTTCTTCCACCCAGTCCTTAAGAATATATCGGGCCACGAAAAAAGCCAGCACCGCCCCCAGCGTCGAACCCAGACTCACTAACAACGGACCCAGCGGCAGACCGAACACAGCCCCGGAACAAACACTGAGAAGCGTAGCACCGGGAAGCAGAAACAATCCTATCAGCAGAAACAGCGCAACAAATCCCGTCATCACTGTCAAGTTGTTAGCCTGATAGAATATATCCAGCCGACTCTGATTATCTTTAAGCCAGTCCAGATGCAGGAAGTCTCCCGCACCAAAAAAATAAAACAGGCTGGTACCCAGAAGAATCACGCCCAGCCCTACGCCTTTCTTGTTCATCCTGGTTTCCTGGTTGATCGAAACATTAATTTTTCTTTTCAAGCAGTGAGCGGGCAAGTTCCAGGTTTTTTCGCGCATCGGTATAATTCGGATCAATACTCAGGGCCTTTTCAAAATGTACCATGGCTTCTTCAAGCCTACCTTGCCTGGCAAGAGTACTCCCAAGATTGTTGTGGGCCTTGGCGAAACCGGGGTCAAAGGTTATCGCCTGCTGGTAGTGAAGGAGAGCTCCCGCAATATCCCCTCGCTGGACCAGTAGAATGGCAAGGTTGTTATGCGCCTGGGAAAAATCGGCTTTGATAGCAAGGGCTTTTTGGTATTGCACAATGGCTTCTTTGGACCGACTCTCCCGACCTAGCGCAACCCCAAGGTTAAAATGCGCCTCGGCATAATCGCCCTTGAAGCGTATCGCCTCGTCATAATAAGCGATAGACTCTTTTACTTTTCCCTTCTTTCCCAGCGCGTTGGCAAGGTTGTTATAAGCTTCGGCATAGCCGGCCTCAATGCTTATCGCCTGCTGGTAATGTTCGATGGCTTCATCGTATCTCTTCAGTTCACTGAGGGCATGCCCAAGGTTGTTATGGGCCTTGGAATAGTGAGGATTGATTTTTATCGCTTGCCGGTATTGCGTGACCGCCTCTTCGTACCGTTTCTCGCTGGCCAGGGCATGCCCGAGGTTGTTGTAGACAATAACAAAGCTGGGTGTCTGGTTTTCTGTCACTAAAATGGCATGTTCAAAAAGCGTGATGCCATTTTTCCAGTGGCTCACCTGAGCCCAGGTTAACGCAACAAGGACGAATATCCCTCCCAGAATGGGCAGAAGTTTTTGTCTGCTGTTTTTCACCCGTTCCGCAAGTCCCCAGGAGAGAGCAATAAAAATTCCTATCAGGGGAACATACATATATCGGTCGGCCATGGCCTGCTCCCCGACTTGCACAATGCCGATCACCGGCACCAGGGTTCCCAGATACCAGAACCACCCGACCGAGAGATAAGGCCGGGTTGCCCTCACCACCCATGTGGTGACCCCCATTAGCACCAGCCCACACACCAGTACTTTCCATACTGGCAATGCGTCTCCGGGGTGGGGATAAAATACGGACAGACCACTGGGCCATACCATTTTCCCTAAATATTCCACATAGGAAACCAGGGCGTTGGCTGTGCTGGTATACAGGGAACTGAACTCGGTGGACCGCATCGCACCGCCACCTTTTTGCACGATGTAGGTGATGACGCTCGCTCCAATCACCAGTATGAAAAGCGGGATTTTTTCAATCAGTAGTGGCTTAATGGTTTTCATGTCTCCCCACCGCTTCAAGGGCCAGAAGTCCAGCAGGATCAGCGTGAAAGGCAGAGTCACCAGCATGGGTTTTGACATAAGGCCAAGAGCCAGAAAGAAAACTACCAGCAGGTAGTTTCCGACTTTTTTCTTTTCCACATAACCGGCATAGGCCCACAAGGTCAGGAACCAGAAAAACGTGCTGAGCACGTTTTTACGTTCCGCGATCCACGCCACCGATTCGACATTGAGCGGGTGAACCGCGAACAAGACCGCCACGAGTCCACTTCGCCAAAGTGCTCCGGTCATTTTCAAAAGAGCACCGAACAATAAAAGGGTATTGGCAATATGAAAGAGCAAGTTGGTCAGGTGATGACCAGAAGGATCCGGCCCATAAACATCGAAGTCGAGCATATGCGACAACCAGGTCATAGGATGCCAGTTGGAAGCATAAGACTCGGTGAAAGCCCAGACCACACCTTCACGGGTCAACCCTTTAGTGATATGCGGGTTCTCTGTGACATAACGGGTATCATCAAAATTAAGGAACCCGTGGTCCAGCACCTGCGAGTAGACCAAAAAGGTGACGATCACCAGAAATAGATTGATTACAATTCGCATAAGATTATTTTTATCGGAGAAGCGAGCGGGCAAGCTCCAGGTTTTTTCGCGCATCGATATAATTTGGGTCAATGCTCAGGGCTTTCTTAAAATGCACCATGGCTTCTTCAAACCTGCCTTGCCCAGCCAGGGCACTCCCCAGATTATTGTGAGCTTTGGCAAAACCGGGGTAAAAGGTTATTGCCTGCTGATAATGTTCAATGGCTCCGGAAAAATCTCCCTGCCGGGCCAACAGGATAGCGAGACTATTATGCGCCTGGAATAAATCAGGATTGATCTCAAGGGCTTTTTGGTATTGTTCGATGGCCTCCTCAAACTGACCCAATCCGCTCAGCGCAATTCCCAGGTTATTATACGCTTCGGCATAGTCGCTCTTAAAGCGTATCGCCTCGTTATAATAAGCGATAGACTCTTTTATTTTTCCCTTCTTCCCCAGCGCGTTGGCAAGATTGTTATAGGCTTCGACATAGTTGCTCTTAATATTTATCGCCTGCCGGTAATGTTCGATGGCTTCGTCGTACCTCTTCAGTTCACTGAGGACGTCTCCGCGTTGGGTGTAGGCGATGGCTTTGGAGTGTTTGCGCTCATCCAACACCAGCCAGTAACCCAGAAAAGTTACTACAACCACCAGGAACAGACTGCTCACGGTTCGCATAAGGTTTTCGCTCATATCTTCCTTTTATAAATGAGCAGGTGATATCTGGACTGAGGGAGATATCCTCGTTCGTCCCACTTGTAAATGGTCTCCTCATGGGAAAGGATATCGACCACTCCGGAGATTTCATATTCGCTGTTCAAATAATCCTGAGCCCAGTCCTTCAACGTCGGTGAAGAACCCGGGGACACCCAGAAACCAGAAAGATTCACCACCACAATGAATTTTGGCTGGGCTTCTTCAATCTCTTGCATCATCTCGGCCTGCATTTGACGGGCATAAGTGTGTTTTTCCATCAGAGGGTACATATAAAGATGCCGTGTTGCGGACTTCCTTTGTGAATAAAAATGGATTTGCGGCTCGGACCCCAAAACAGCGATCTTGTCAGTCTTTTGCGAATGGTCACGAATGTATTGCGCAACCTCAAGGGACTCCGGAAAAGCATTCAAACCGTATATCAATCGAGTCGCCTTGATAACCGGCAGAGTGAAGAAAAATTCCTTCTGCATCAAAACAGAAAGCCCTAAAGCCAAAGTCAGGATTGCCACAGGGACTACGGTTTTAAGTCGGGGAGATGAGATGCTGACCAGGCTCGCAAAACCTGCGCCGGCAAGCAGGGAAAGAGCAGGCGCCCATAACAAAAAATAATGTGGCCTGAAATAAAGCCCGGGAGTGATGGCTAAAAACGAGCACACAAAGAATCCAATCAAAAATAAATATTCCTGCCCGACCTCCTTTCTCCAGGCCATTGATGCCAGCCCCAGCAAGGATAACCACAGAATCGGAAAATTGGACTCTAAAATCTGCGCGAAATTATATTTGAAATTTGCAAAACCAGAATCCGGTGAAGTCATGGCAACGTATTCCGTAGCGTACTGAACTGTGCAGAACCAGAAATCAGAAAAATTTCCGGTAACCCCATAGAGCAACGCTATAAAAATAACCGGTGCCAAACCGCCTGCCGCAAACAGCCCACAACCGAGAAAAGGTTTTTTGAACAACTGAGGTTGGGTGACAACCCTGAAACCGAGATACATCACTCCAAACAAACAAAAAAAGATGGCATGCTGTTTTATCAGCAGGGCACATCCCAGTAGGAGTCCGCTAAAGAAGAATCGTGCGGGTCGATCCTGGGCCGTCCTCAGTAATAAAATACCTCCTATGGCAGGAAGCAGGACAAAGTGTTCCGAATTTGCCCAAACACCCTGCAGGGCGGGACTCAAAGTCAAAACACCAAAGCTAACCCCTGCCGCAACGCCTGCGGACAGACCCAACAAATTCCTCCCCAGCAAAAACAGAAGAAACGCCGTGGCAAGGTTCACAAATAATAAGGACAGATGAATGGCAACAGGGCTCTGACCAAAAATTGCCAGGACTCCAGCATACGCAAAATAGATACCGGGGAACTTCATACTATGGGCTTCGGTGTAAGGCAGGATTCCCTGGAGCAACTGCTGGGCCATATACGCGTATTCCCCTTCATCGCGTTCAAGCGGCAGACCCAAAAGCCGGAGCCGGACCAAAACGACCCCTGCCAGGAAAATTCCAGCCGTTAACAGGAAGCAAGTCTTTTGGGGGTTTATTCTGGGTTGCATGGGCTTTTTCTTGTAGTGCAGAAATTCATTTGCAGAGCGAGACTTGGGAAGAATCCGCACAACAGTATACTTATCTAGCGACAAGTTTCCCATTTTTCCCACCTGCAAAATACGGCTTTTTGGAAGCATCTATTTTTTATTTGGATCTCCAATATCATAGAACAATACCCCAAACTCAAAAAAAATTAGATACTCGGTAAAAAAACAAGTAGTTACACAAATTTATCCACAGTGAGTCCAGGTAACCAATAAACTGTGTTTCGTCAAGAACTATAGATTCAGGCTAAATAAGTTGGGTTCTAGCGGACTCTATGCTAATATTGGCGACAGGAAGGGTTGGCAGAGTAGATGATTGTTTTTTTTGAAAGCCGTCTGGATGAAATCGAGTCGCAAATTTATGGGTTTTATTGTCCCAACCGTCTGAGCACAACCTCGGATGGTTTTTTTTGCACCGAACACGACCAGAATGCCAGCCTAATTTAAATTTGGGAACTCTGATTTTCGGTGCAGAAAAAAGGTTCCCACTAATTTGCAGGAGAGTATCTAGCATGGCTCAAGGAAAAGTAAAGTGGTTTAACGAAAGCAAAGGTTATGGTTTTATCGAGTCCGATGATGGGGAAGATTGTTTTGTTCATTTTTCAGAAATTCAAAGCGATGGCTTCAAAACTCTCCACGAAGGCCAGGCCGTGGAATTTGAAAAAACCATGGGCCAAAAAGGACCCCAGGCTTCAAAAGTTATTCCCAAATAAAACAAACGTAAATGTCTTTCTCCGGCAGAGTTTTTGCTCTGCCGGTCAGGTTTGACCACCAATCCACCGCGCACGTAACCCATTGAAATGAGGGCATTTAATGCATGAAGTAAAAGTTTATGATAGTTCAGGAAAGTTGAAAAAAGTAATTTCCGTTAAAGCCCTAACCAAAAGGTCTGACCAGCAAATCAATTCCCCCTCCTTGTATATCAAGAAAGGGCGTAAGGCAAAACCTTCCGTCAAAGTATTAGATAATAAGGACCTCAAGTCCGCTCAAGCACAATAAGATTTGGGGCTCCTTTCGCATAGATATCAGTAAGCGAAGGAGCCCCACTGTTTTATCCAGAACGCCCCCGTCTCAATCCGCACGCCAATTCTGCCGCGAAAATCTGTTTTTCACAGGCCGGCCCCTTTTCTGATCTGATTTTTATGATGGATCAACACCTTGTTATTGATACAATAACGCCATGCCTTTGAAAATCGCATTGATCAATATGCCCTTCGGGTTTCATATCTACCCGTCCATCCAATTGGGAACACTCTCGACCTTGCTGAAAACCCACGGTTGCGAGGTAAAAAGCCACTACCTGAACCTTCATTTTGCACATCAGCTCGGCCTGCCGGTTTACAACCAACTCTGTGAAAAAAGGTTCCTGATTGGCGAATGGCTATTTTCGCACCCTCTGTTTGGGGACAATGCCAGGAATCAGGATTATATAAACCATTTCAATCCGCATATTGAAGAGGTTTGCCGTTCCATTGAACGCCCCAAGGAGTATCTAGTCGATGTAAAAACCAAAATGGTTCCCGAATTTCTTCAATGGTCCCGGGATGCCTGCGACTGGGGAGCCTTTGATGTCGTGGGCTTTTCCTCGACATTCAACCAAAACGTTGCCAGCCTGACCCTGGCTAAATTGATCAAGGAAAAATACCCCCATGTAAAAATCCTGTTTGGCGGGTCCAATTTTGAATCCGATATGGGATTGGAATATTTTCGCGTGTTTCCATGGATCGATTACGTTGTGCCTGGGGAAGCGGAAGATATATTGCCACAACTGGTCAAATACTTTGAGCACGGAGGGCCTGTTCCACGGGGTGTGGTTCACCGCTGTGAAGGAGAAGTGCTCTATGAGAAACCCGAGGCTATGTTCGGCAGCTTTGAGGATTACGCGGCTCCTGATTACGACGAGTTTTTCGACCAGTTGCGGGAAATCGACCCTCAATCTTCTTTACTGGAAAACCCGGTAATACTTTATGAAACGGCGCGAGGTTGCTGGTGGGGAGAGAAACATCACTGTACTTTTTGCGGCTTGAACGCCAGCACCATGAAATTTCGGGCCAAATCCATCAAGCAGGTCCACACCGACCTCGCCCAGCTTTCAAAAAAATACGACTCCTTTCGCTTCCGCCTGGTCGATAACATCCTGGAAATGAAATATGTCGATGGGGTTTTTGGCGAGCTGGCTGAAAACAACTATGACCTGCATTTTTTTATAGAAGTCAAAAGCAACCTGACCAAAAAACAAATCAAAACTCTGGCAGAGGGCGGAGCAAAAGTGATTCAGCCAGGAATCGAGAGTTTCAGCCTGAATCAATTGCGGCAAATGGATAAGGGCGTCCGGCCCCTGCAGAATATTCTCTGCATGAAATGGGCAATGTACTATGGCATTGAAATCAACTGGAACATCCTGATCGGGTTTCCCGGCGAGGCCGATGACGATTATCGACAGCAAATCGACCTGATCAAACTACTGTTTCATCTGCCACCGCCCGAGTGTGTCGGCAACCTGTGGCTCGAAAGGTTCAGCCCCTATTTCATGCGACCGGAAGAATACGGAATAAAAATCACGGCACCGGGAGAGGCCTACCCCTACGTTTACGACCATCCTGATGTTGACCACTTAAAAATCGCTTATGATTTTGAATTTGAAACCAGCAACAACATTGACCCGAAACTGAAGCAGGAATTATTTCAAACAGCTGAAGAGTGGAAACAAAGGCACCAGTCGGAACAACTACCTTTCCTGATTTTTACCAAGTCCATGGATTTCGTGACTGTTTATGACGGCAGGTCGCTGGAATCCGTCAAAACCAGGCTGGAAGGACCGCATGCATGGGCATTCATTTTTTGCAATGAGGCACCCAAATCCCTGGAACATATTCACGAACATCTCAGGCAGAAAATTGGGCAAGAGCCGGAAGAGGGTCTGACAGAAAACACCATCGCGTTTCTTGAAGAAAAGGGATTCCTATACGGAGAACGCGGCAAATACCTGAATCTGGCACTTCCGCATAACGCCAATCTTTAGTTGCTGGACTTAAAGGAAAGCGGCCATGGCGGCATCGAACTGCTCGTAAATCTCCTCTTCAAACTTTTCGATCGGCAACTCAGAAAACCCTAACTCTTTAAGAATTTTCGGTTTGACCGGATTAGCAATCGCCTCACCGCTGGTTCCGAGGTTCATTTCATCGACCATACTATCGGCCACATGGATGATCATGGCAATCAAGGGATGGTCTTTCGCTTTTTTGGGTCGGTGATGATAATACACGGGCTCATAAAGCAGTGAGGGCAGACCCCAGCCTCTGAGCAATCCCCCGCCGACTTTGGCATGGGTGGCACCAAAAATTTCCAGCTCGACATTAAATAAATTTTCTTTTTTATCTTTGCAACGCGCTAATATTTTTTCCGCTTCTTCCGGAAATTTTTTGTAAATAATAAGACTTCCAATATCATGAAGCATCCCCGCCAGATAATAACTCTCCAGATTGCTCTCGCCATGCCAGTCGGCAATGATCTTCGCCGTTACCCCGCAGGCAATCGAGTGCTTCCAGAAAAGATCCATGCTCACCAGATGTTCAGGAATATCGGGGAATTGCTCCGTTACCGATGTCGCCAGAACCAGTTCCGTTAGTTGTTCCGTGCCGATAACTCCCAAAGCATGGGTGATGGTATCGACCTCACTCTCCAGCCCGTAAAAGGAGCTGTTGACAATTTTCAACAAACGCGCGGCGAGGGCAGGATCACCCCCGATAATTGCGGAAAACTCCTTGAAAGAACTCATCGGGTCTTCAAGCGTTTTCTTCAACTTGATATATACATGTGGAGGCGAAACCACCCAGTCTTTAATCGCCTCCTGAATGTCTACTGCCATATCAACCTTCCTTTCATGCCACGACCCTGAATTTGTACCCTTGCCTCCGAATTGTCAATATTTTCTTGACCGTCCCCTCAATCCGCCTTTCCACCCAGGGGAAATCGCCACTCTTTAACCAGCACCGGGGCACCCTGTGGATCGAGGTAGCCCTCCACAATCATCATCTGGCGTTCATCATCACCACGCACCACCACTTGCTGGCCCTTATCCATGTCAGGCTTGTCGGGCACCAGAGAAACACCTGAAGGAAGAAAGGGCATTCCTGTCTTTTGAATCATTTTTTCTTCCTCCCGGCTAAACTCTCCTCCTCCTTCAACAGGCGGCCATATCGCCGAACCTATCGGAGAGAATACCCATGCGACAAACTGCTCCGGCCTTCCCTCGGGGTGAATGTACGTGAATGCCGAACGTTGCAACTGATGCTCGGCCGACATATAACGCACAACGCGGATCGCCTTGTTCAATTCAGGATACTCCTTGGATCCATAATCCATGTACAACAAGGGCAAAACCATCATTATACCCAATGCGACCCATACATATAATTTCCCAAAATGTTTCATAAAAGGTCCACTAAAATTGCCTCTAAACCCTTATGGGGTTTTTGGAATTAAACCCTTCTCCAGTGCTATAATATAGCCTATAAGGTAGGTTAATTGGCAAATCCCTTCTGTCAAAAGCGGAAACATCATGAATTCGTCAGAAAACTTCAACACACTTCCGGTAACGCTGCTTGCCGGTTTTCTAGGTTCCGGAAAAACCACGCTCCTGAATTATATTCTAAAGCAAAATCATGGAAAACGAATCGCCGTAATCGAAAATGAATTCGGGGAAATAAGCATTGATTCTGAATTTGTTATCGGAGCCGATGAGGATATATTTGAAATGAGTAACGGTTGCATCTGTTGCTCCATCCGTGGCGATCTGATTGAAACCCTGAACCGACTTTTGAAGCGACAGCAAAAATTTGATTATATCTTGATTGAAAGCACCGGTCTTGCCAGTTCCGGCCCGATCGCCCAGGCCTTCCTGGTTGAAGATGAAGTCTCTAAATCCTTATCCCTGGATGGAATTGTTACGCTGGTTGACGCAAAACATATCTCGAACAATTTGAATGAGCAGGAAGTCGTCTGGGAGCAAATCGCTTTTGCCAACGTCATTCTTTTGAACAAGGCTGACCTGGTAACCGAACCGGAAATGGAAAAACTGGAGAAACAGATACATCAGATCAACCCCACAGCAAAAACCCATAAAACCACCAATGCGGTAGTTGACTTGAATCAAATATTAGATATTGGTGGATTCGATCTAAAAACTGCATTAGAGACAGCTACCTTCGACACACACCACCACGAAACCGATGAGGAAATTTCTTCGGTCTCGCTTTCTTTTCCGGGTCATGTCGACCCGGACCGCCTAAATCTGTGGCTCCAAATGCTACTGATCCAGGAGGGCATGAATGTCTTTCGGGCTAAAGGAATTTTGAATGTTGAAGGTTCTTCAGAACGATACCTTTTTCAAAGTGTTTATATGATGTTTGAGGGCCGGTTTGATAAGCCCTGGGGGTCAAACTCCCCTCTTAACAAAATGGTGTTCATCGGCCAGAACCTGAATTCCCAGAGGCTGGAAGAAAGCCTGAAAAACTTTGCGGCGGCCTGATGGTTGCGATTGCCCCCTTTTAAATTTATAAACACTCATGGCAGAAGAAACCCAACCAGAATCTGGTGAGTCCCAGGAACTTGAACTCAGCGAAGCAGAGGTCAAAGAACTTAAACGCCTGGAAGCCAAGAAAAATGCCGAGCAAAAAAAGGTGCTCGACTCCAAGGACAATCTTTTTGGGGCGGTTCTGGCTGATTTGGATCTGGCAGGGCTGGATTTACACGATGCTAAAATGGCAAAGGCAAACCTCAACAACACAAACCTGAGCGGGGCCAATTTGAGTAATGCGAATTTCATCGAAGCGGACCTGACAGAAGCCAACCTGTCAAGGGCCGACCTGCATGATGCCTATTTTGCCGACGGCCAATTGATCGCAACGGATTTTACCGAAGCAGACCTTCGCTGGGCAGATTTTAGTTGGGCCGTTGTAAGCGAAGCCACATTCAATGAAGCAAACTTGATGGAAGCCGACTTTACCGAAGCCACCTTGGCCGCCTCCGACTTTACCAAGGCCAATATGACAGGCGCAAATTTTGATCAGGCAAACCTGATTGATGCCCGCTTGAACGGAGTCGACCTATCCAAGGTGCTGAACCTCACCCCGGAACAAGTCGAGTCCGCCGAAATCGACAGGGCCACCGAATTTCCGCCCTATCTCGAAGTAACCTGGGAAGGAAAGGATGACTTCAAGGTGAAAAAAGTGATTGAGAAAAAAACCAAGCGAAAAAAAGCTAAAAAATAAATAGCCCTCGCCACAACAGGGTCTTGCTCTAAAGAAACCCTTCCTGTCAACTCTGCCCTCCTTCAAACTCAATTTCGCCATCTGCTCCGACTGCGTAGCTTATCTCTATCGGGCGGCAACAGACTTCGCAGTCCTCTATATATTCCTGGTTCGAAATCGATAAGTCCACGAGGACAGAAATGGTCTCGCCGCAATGGGGACAGTTAAAAAATTGCTCGTACTGTTCCATACCCACTATTCCTGCATACGAAAATCTTTAGAAAAATAGGCAACCAGGTCTTTCACCGAAAGGATTCCCACTATTTTTTCCTCCTCCGTAACCACAAGATGTCTAATCTTGTTTTTATGCATAAAACGGTTCGCCTCCTCCACCGGCAGATAACAGTCCAGTGAAAGGATAGGGCTGGTCATGATTTCCGAAACCAGCGTGGCTTCAGCATCCAAGCCCTTTCCAAGTACCTTGCGAGTCAGGTCCGTTTCAGTCGCAATACCTACATACTCTTCAAATTCTTTCACCAGCACAGATCCAATGTTGTGCGCCACCATGAACTGGGCGGCTTCCTGAACAGAAGATTCTAAATCTATACTCAGAATGGGAGATATCATATAATCGGCTATTTCATCCATGTTTCTCTCCTTCTTTTGCAAAGTTTTAAGATCATGAAGAAGCTGATCGCTGTCCATAATTCTTGGATGCCCGGTGAGTGCCGGAGATTCACTCATCCACACTTTTTTATGGTGCTAAAATATTTTGAAAACTGAGGAAGCAAACGACAGGAAAAGGCGAGATACAACTCATGGAATGTAAAGGAGTTATTGATTCATCGGATTTTTGCTATAAAATCCATGCGTCAACAGGAAAACCCCTGACCTGGAAAAAAGTCCATGCCACATGAGCTAAATGTCGTTTTAGTGGAACCGGAAATTCCCATGAATACAGGAACGATTGGGAGGTTGTGCCTTGCAACCCAAAGCACCCTGCACCTGATAGAACCGCTGGGGTTCGAAATCAGCGACAGCCAGCTTAAACGGGCAGGTCTGGATTACTGGAAACATGTAAATGTCAAAACCTATCCCAACCTTGAAACGTTTCTACAGAAAATCCCTCAATCCGCCCAAAAGATATTTTTCTCCACCAAAGGGGAGAAAGATCTTTTCCAGCATAAATTCCAACCGGGGGCCTATCTGTTTTTTGGCAGTGAAACCCGCGGGCTCCCGCAAAACCTCATTCAGTCAAACAAGGAGCAGACATATCGCGTTCCCCAGTACGATGACCGGGTGCGGTCTATCAATATCGCCAACACTGTGAGCATAGTCATTTATGAGGCCATCCGGCAACTGGGAGTCTAAGCCGCAAACCTTTTTTTTATCTCAAAGACCGAGGTCACCCAACTCATCTTCTTCAAATAACTCCATCAGGGAATTACTGGAATCGTCTTGAAACTGTTCCTGGTCTTTTCGGTCAATATATACGTTCACCTGCCTTAAGTGTTCCGCTGAAAGGTTGCACAGAACCAATCGTTCCATGACAGTTTCCTTTTGGTATTCATTCAGTAACCTGCCAATGCAATTGTGAAGAAACGGCGTCAGGATTGACTCCACCCCTTGAAAATCCAACTCCACCGGGTTGCGTTGCTTAAATTCTTCAGCAAGCATCTGATACACCTTCTGCCCATCATCGATGGATGTGCAGTGAGGTCCCACATGTTCTGATAGCCTGATCTTCATCGTTCACCTTTTTCTTCGAATTTAGAAAATAACCCGCTGTTCTCCTTATGGTACCCCCCTCGTAAATTGCTGCAATGATTTTATTGTTTTTGCATGAAATCTGCGTGCGAGGGTCAAATTCGCGCCCATTTTACCGATAAGTTGTTATAATTAAAGATACCTCCAATAATTCAATATTTTACGTAAATACGATGCACAACGCCGCTTTACAAAAAAGCCCAGGCCGTTCGGCTGTTCCCTGTGTGGCAGTTGGAACTTGTTTCATCGGAATCCTGCTTTTGCAATGCTTCCTTCTCTTTACCCCTGCTCAGGCGCAGGATTTCAAGCCCGAAAAATTTGACAAAAGTCTCCTTAACGATTCGTTGCAAGAACAGGAAATCCTGCGGGAAGAAATGGTTCTAGAACAGGAAATTCTGCGGGAAGAAATGGAACAAATTCGCATAGAGATGCAACGCATCATGGAGGAAATAAAGGTAGCGATGAAAGCAGAGGCTCTGAAATTGAAAGCCGAACTGCAAGGACTGCAACAGGAAACCAAGTCCATTCAGGAAGAAATACTGGGAATCATGGAAAAGTCCAAAAATGATTTTCTCGCAGGCAAAGAAGAAATGCGCAAAGAACTGAAAAAAATGCGCATGGAAGCAAAGACCATGACTAAAGAGATAAAACAAGTTCTTCAGAGCCAAAAAGCAATCTGGCAACAGGAAACTACAGCACTTAAAGATTCTCTGGTCGAGGCCCGGGGGGAAATGAACTCTGCCAAAGCGGACTCGAAAGAAGTACTGCAATCGAGCCGTGCGGCCTTCAGCGATTTTCAAAAGGAGAAAAGTATAACCATGGCTGATTCCCGAACCGAATCGGGCGCGGCAATGTTTGAAGCCGGAAGCATCTTCAAAAAAAGTCAACAGGATTACAAGCAGGCCTCCAAAAATATTGCCGAGGAACTCAAGGCCGACATGCAGGAAACCCGGAGAGCCATGAAAAGAAGGACGAGAACTCAAAGGCGGGATTCTAAAAATGTCCAGGGGGAAGTACTGGCGGCCTTGAAGATAGCTAAAAATAAAAGGGTCGCTGAATTAAGACATGATTCGACCCGGAAGAAATTACGCAAGAAAAAAAAATGTCCGGTCCACACAAAAGCAAATCAAGAAAAGAGAACGGATCAAAAAAACCGAGAAACGTCAAGCTGTTGTGCGCAAGTCCAAGTCTAAAGTCGTGGACCGCAAAAGAACAGAAAAGCGCAAGACCGAACGCAAAAAAATCCAAAGAAAATCCACCGTAAAAAAGAAAAAAGTAAAAAAACAGCTGGCCAGAAAAACAACCCAAAAACGAGTTGTTAAAAAGCAGACTGCGCAACGACCTCAGCCAGCCGTCAAGAAAAAGTTGCCTGCACAAATCCCTCAAGACAAGCAGGAAAAAACACAAGAGGAGACCGCAGAAACGTTGGAAGGGAATTTCAGCAATAGGCTGGATGAAAGGAAAAAAAAGAAAACTGAAAAAAAACCGAAGCAGAAAAAAATTGTGGAAGATAAAACTGAAGTGGTCGTAGCTTCCCTGCCAGACACCTCGGTCGAAACGACCGAAGAATCTACACAGGAAACACTCTCCCGGTTCAGTAAAAACATTTCAAGCTTGAAGAGTAATTTAAAAAATACAAGCGGCAATCCAGAGGCTTTACTGTCAAAACTAGGGGATGCCTATTTGGAAGCCCAGCGTTTCATGGATTCGCAAAAGGAAAATGAGGAAAGGCAAAACCTACTCGAACTCTCCAGTAACGGAGGCCTGCTTTTGGGAAGTTACGAGCAGGCCGCCTGGGCATACAAGCTGGCCCTGAATTTCAATCGCAAAAATGCCAAAACCCACCTCAAAATCGGGAGAATTTATGATGAAATGGGGGATGGGCGAAACGCACTCATGTACGCAAAATTGGCGCACCAAATCTTCAAAAGAAACGATAATTCAGGCCAAATGAAAGAAACACAGTCCTTCATAGATTTACTGGCCGCAAAATATGAAAACAAATCTGGAAAAAAAGTGGTGCATAAAGGATAATATATCTTCTATAGTGGCTGTGCCTTTTCAGCTGGCTCCATATTATCGACTTAGAGGTGTGAGTTGGACAAAAATCCTATTCTGGAATTCATTGAGCGGTTGCCCTTTTTCCAGGAATTTTCAGACGAGGAAAAAGCCAAGCTGGTAAACACCTCTGGAATTTTTGAAAAATACAAGGATGGGGAAACCATCATCTCGGAAGGAGACAGCGGGTCCGCTCTATTCGTGGTCCTGACCGGATCCATTCGAATTACCAAGTCAACCTTGGCCCCTGTTCGGGACGGGCATATTTCCCTTCAGGAACCAGAAGAAATTACCATCGCGGAACTAAAAGCCGGATCAATTTTCGGCGAGGTTTCGTTGATCAGCAATCGCCCCAGAAATACCAACGCCCTTGCCGACTCCCAGCAAGTTGTGGTCATGAAAATCACCCAGGAAATCATAGACAAATTCAATCTGGTAATTCAAAAGAAATTTCAAGCACAGTTGATCCTGACCCTCGTTCAAAGGTTGGATGATATGAATACCAAATATATTAAATTAAAATCCAGCCTCCAGAAGGACTGAAAAAAACTCCCGTCTAACTGCGCACCCCCCTTCCTTTTCCCGGCTTTTCCCCTCATTTTTATAACCGCAAAATCCATCCCCGCACATCCCAATATACGTTATAATCCGCTTAACGCATGAAAACCAAAACTCCGAATCACATAAAGACCCATCCCTCAAAACCGAAAGCCATATTGGTGGGGGTTAGTATGCCCTCCTCACCGTCTGCTGAAATTTCGCTGGAGGAACTGGCAGGTCTCGCCACCACCGCCCAATATAATCCGGTTGCCACATTAACTCAGCGCCTGACGGATATTAACCCCAAAACCTTTGTGGGTAGCGGAAAAGTGGAAGAGATCAGATTGGCCGTTAAACACCATAGCCCTGAAGCAGTCATTTTTGACGAGGAACTTTCGCCCCGGCAGAACCGGGAGCTGGAAAATATCTTCAAGTGCAGGGTAATGGACCGACCCTGGGTCATTCTGGAAATCTTCAGCGATCACGCCCGAACCCGGGAAGCGAAAACTCAGGTTGAACTGGCAAAGATGAAGTATGCGCTTCCCCGCCTTACCGGGATGTGGGGACACCTTTCCCGGCAACGTGGTGGAATTGGCATGAAAGACGTAGGGGAAACGCAGATCCAGTTGGACCGCCGAATGATCCGCAATGAAATCCACAAGCTGGAAAAAAAGCTCGTTCAAATTGACAAGGAAAAGAAGACTCAGCGAAAAAATCGATCAGGAACTTATAAGGTAGCATTGGTCGGTTACACCAACGCGGGAAAATCCAGCTTGATGAATTGCCTGACAGGTGCCGACACGCTGGTCGAGGACAAACTCTTCGCAACCCTGGATGCGACCGTGCGCAAGATCAAGAAAAATTTTCCATACCCGGTATTGCTATCAGATACCGTAGGGTTGATCAACAAACTACCTCATGATCTGGTCGCTTCGTTTAAGAGCACCCTGGATGAGGTCCGTGATGCCAATTTGTTGATCCATGTCGTGGACCTCAGTCACCCTGAATATATCGAACAAATGCGCACCGCCGATGATCTTCTCCGGGAAATGAGCGCAGACGACATCGACATTGTCATCGCCTTTAATAAAGTTGACAGCTTGCCCGACATCGAAATTCTGGACCGGGCTCTTCATGCTTTTCCTTCTTCGGTTGGCATTTCCTGCCAAACGGGACAAGGCATTGACTCGCTCCGCCAACAAATCATCTATCACTACGAGAAAAAACTAGCCCCTTACCGTCTAGAACTTGATCACTCCCAGGCCATTCTCGTTCAGGAAATAAGGAAAGTCGCCCTGATATTAAAAGAGGATTACAACCCCGATGGCATCGTATTAAGCTTAAGACTTTCTCTGGAGGCAAAAGCCAAGTTGGAATCTATTTTAAAACGGTCTCTGAAAACCGCGTCAGAATAACAGACCGTTCTTTCAAAGAACAATCAGCTTCGCGTGGCTGGCTGAGAGCTGCTTTTTCCCGTGCGGAGCCTTGAAAAACACTTCCAGCCTCAAATCTTCTTCGCTTCCTGAAAGGTTGAGCACAATTCCCGATCCAAACTTCGCGTGCAAGACTTTTGTCCCAATCGAATAACCACCCTCTTCTTTTTCCTGGCAAGACATGGAGGGAATGGATTGTCCAAAGTTATCGTTAAATTTTGGGGCAAGCTCACCGGCGAACCCGCTGGACTCCCGGATCATAACTTCATCGGGAATGGCAAGTAAAAAATCTGAAGGCTGGTAGTTAAAGATGGTGCCATAAACTCTCCTACTCCGCGCATGGGTGACGAACAGTTTTTTTCGGGCTCGGGTAAAACCTACATAACACAACCTTCTCTCTTCTTCATATTCTTCCGGATCCGACATGGAACTGGCATGAGGGAGAAGTCCATTTTCCATGCCTACCACAAATACGGAAGAAAATTCCAACCCCTTGCAGGTATGCAGGGTCATTAACGGAAGAACCCCCCGCTCATCATCAAAGTTGTCCAGGTCGGCCACCAGCGAAGCCGAATCCAGGAACTCCTGCAAGCTCCCCTCTCCACTCTCCACCGACTGTTCCACAGCGGAAAACAATTCATTCAGGTTTTCGATGCGCCCTTTACTCTCGTGAGTATTCTCCGCCTCCAACATTTCTCCATATCCCGACCGGTCTATCACCTCTTGCAAAAGCTCCAGCGGATTGCCCTGCCGAAAAGTGGCGGCCAGGTGATCCATGATTTCCAGAAATTGAGTGATCTTCCTGCCCGCAGCAGAGGCTGTCATTTTCCGTTGTTCGTTATCACGCAAACCCTCCAGAAGCGTCAAACCTTTCTCCTGGCAATAAGCCTCCACTTTTTCCACCGAGGTCTTGCCAATTCCTCGAGCAGGAACATTTAATATTCGTTTTAAAGAAACCGAGTCGTTCGGATTCAAAACCACCCGCATATATGCCAGAACATCCTTGATTTCTTTTCTCTCGTAAAAACGCAATCCCCCTATAACCTGATAAGGCAACCCGTTTCGCCGCAACACATCTTCCATTACACGGGATTGCGCATTGGTACGGTAAAGAATCGCCATTTCATTGAAACTAAAACCTTCATCACGGTTCAATGTCAGGATTTTTTCGCAAACAAAATCAGCCTCATCGATTTCATCTTTAGCCTTGTAGCATAACACCGGCGAGCCCTTTTCATTTTGCGTCCATAATGTTTTGTCTCTCCGGTTGCTATTTTCCTTCACCACACTCCCCGCCGCGCTTAAAATATTTTGTGTGGAACGATAATTTTCCTCAAGCTTGATCACTGTGGTTCCGGGAAAATCACTTTCAAACTTCAAAATATTTTCTATATTTGCCCCTCTCCACCGATAAATACTCTGATCGTCATCACCCACGACACAAATATTTTTATGGGACTCCGACAACAAACGCACCAGCTTGTACTGCGCCGCGTTGGTATCCTGAAACTCATCCACCAGAATATAGCGAAACTTATCGTTGTAATAAGTCCGTAAAGAAGGCACCTCCTGAAAAAGTCGGACCGCAAAAATCAGCAAATCATCAAAATCCAAAGCGTTATTTTTTTTCAGGGCAGACTGGTAAACAGGATAAAGACCTGCCGCCTTGAACTGGTGCCCATACGGCATCGCATCCTGTTGCACATCTTCGGGCATCAAAAAATCATTCTTAAATCCACTGATGTGATTGAGGAGAGTTTTAGGCGGAAACGCGTCCGAACTGATTTGCGCCGCCTTCATGCACTGTTTGACCAGGGTCAGTTGATCCTGAGCATCATAGATAACAAAATCATTGGAGAAACCCAATTCCGAAATATGCCTTCGCAGGATTCTCAGGCAAAAAGAATGGAAGGTGCTAACCCAGGGAAAAGCTCCGCGAAGATCCAGCATGTTTCGAACACGCTCCTTCATCTCCCCTGCCGCCTTGTTGGTAAATGTGATGGCCAGGATACTTTCCGGAGACACGCCCTTCGCCTTGATAAGGTGGGCAATTCGGCAGGTGATGACACGTGTTTTCCCCGAGCCTGCCCCTGCCACCAACATCAACGGCCCCTCACTATGTTGCACAGCCTGCAACTGCTGGGGATTTAAATTTTCAAGATCCATGAATATTCTTTAGTGCTAGAAGGATGTTGCCACTTTAGGCAAGGTTTTCCCAAGTCACAGAAGCCAGTGCTTCAACAAATGTCGGGGAGAGGTTTAACGATTCGGTGCGGTGTAAATTCAATTTACGCTCTTTGGCATATTTATTAAATTCTATATCAATATCAAATAAAATTTCTACATGATCGCAAACAAAACCGACCGGGACGATTAAAACCGTTTTCGCTCCCCGTCTCGCGATCTTATCCAAAACCGATTCTACAGTAGGCCCCAACCAGGGAATCGGTATCATGCCCTGGCTCTGGTAAGCTTTGAACCAGTATCTCGGTTGCACACGTTCCACAAGCCTGTTAATGGTTTTGTCAAACTCTTCTGCATAAGGATCGCCAAACTCCAGAGACTCGGACGGAATACTATGTGCCGTGAAAATCGTGTAAACCGACTCTTTAGCATTCGGCCCCAGTTTTTCAAGAGCTCCCCGGTATTTTTCTTCAAGCGCGTCAATCAGAAGCGGGTGATCCGCCCAACTACCAATGTAGCGTACATCCATATCTTCAGCATCGCAGTTTTTCAACGCTTCTTTAAAAACCTTGAAGTACAAGCGTGTGCTCCAGGTACTGAATTGTGGAGCCATGCAAAGTGCCACCACCCTTTTTACTCCATCGTCCTTCATCCTTTTTACTTCGTCACGGATGTAAGGACTCCAGTTACGCATTCCGCAATAGACCTTGAACTGTGGACCCTGCTGGTTGAGAAAAGTTTCCAGCCGAGCGCAAAGCTCCTGGGTAATTTCCCGCAAGGGGGATTTCCCGCCGATCTGCTCATAGCGGTGGCGAATTATTTGGATAGTCTCTGGAGTGGACTCCGTTCCGCCTCGGATGTTCCTCAAATATTCCGGAATATCATCGGTGGACTCGGGAGCCCCATGCGCCATAAGGAAAACACCGGTCAGTGGCTCGGTGGTTGAAAAATCATTCATGCTGGTATTCATGAACCATTTCCACTACAGCTTTGACATGCTCCACGGGGGTGTGTTGCAAAATTCCATGCCCTAAATTGAAGATATGGCCTCTTCCTCCAGCACGCTTG